>OLXW01000084.1_pt1 | contig 68110 bp, 57 predicted proteins | sample 1673551 | NCBI WGS metagenome assembly OLXW01 (sample SAMEA103958114, study PRJEB25191) | human gut metagenome | reverse complement strand
CCTTTTTTTAATTTTTTTTATTTTTTTCTTTTTTATTTTTTATATCTTCATTTGATGCAATTTTGTTCAGTGATTTTTCTATTTCTGACAGCGAATTTCTGATCTGGGCAGCCTGGCTGTTAATGCTGCGGCTTACCGTATGGAGATTCTGCTGCATGGATCTGAATTTTCTTTTTTTCAAAACTTATGGCCTCCTGCTTTGCGCAAATACCTTTCCAACATCACGGATATTTTATTATATGAAAATATCCTGATCTGTTTCCTGATATTTGCGCAAAGTATTTAAAGCGGACTCTTAGAAATCCACTTTTTTCCACCAGCGCCATACCAGCACCACCGCCAGCACTGCCGTAAGGAAATCCGAGATTGCCTGAGAAGCCAGAACGCCATAATACCCTGCCACCTTAAGAGCGATCATCAGTACAACCGCAAAGACCACTCCCTGTCTGCTCACTGATAACAGAAAAGCTCCCATAGCCTGTCCTGCAGACTGAAACGTACAGGTGCTGATCAGCACGATTCCCATACACAACATTCCCGCCAGCTGCAGCCGAAGCATCAGCGCGCCATTTTCCACAACGGAAGGATCGCTCATAAAGATCTTTACCATCTGCGGGGCAAAAAATCCAAGTACCGCCATCAGTACAAGCGCCATTCCTCCCTCAAGAAGATATGCAAACTTCAAAGTTGCTTTCAACCTTGTGCGGTTTCTCGCGCCGTAATTGTATCCGGTCAGCGGCTGTCCACCAAAGGCAAAACCAACCAGGACCAACGCAGCGATCATATTAATTTTCATAACGATTCCCATAGCTGCAACCTTATCGTCACCAAATCCCAGCAACGCGCGGTTTGTCAACGCAATTCCGATGCTCTGCATCAGATTAGTAACAGAAGCCGGAATACCAATGGCAAAAACCGCTCCTATCTCCGACCTGGAAATGTGAAATCCCCTGGGATCCACAGAAAGATTTTTGCTCTTTTTAATAAGAAACCATACAAAGAAAATATCGGTACAAACATTTCCGATCACGGTCGCTGTAGCTGCGCCGGCCGCACCCCAGCCCAGTACAAAGATCATGATCGGATCCAGAATAATGTTTACAACTGCGCCAAGTACAGAACCAACCATCGAAGCCGTCGCAAATCCTTCTGTTCGTAACTGATTGGACGGTGTCAGCGCAACAATGATAAACGGCGCCCCCAGTGCAATACAGGTATAATACTGTGACGCATACTCCCAGGTGGCCTCGCTTGCACCCAGAAGTCCCAATACCAGACTTCTGAAGATCATCAGTACAGCCGCAACTGCAACACCGCTGACGATCGCGCCATAAAAGCTGAATACGCTGATCCGCTTTGCGTCCTCGTATCTTTTTTCTCCAAAAAGCCTGGAAATAAAAGAACTGCCGCCAAGTCCGAAAATATCTCCCAGCGCGATCATCAGGGTAAAGATCGGTGATCCAAGGGCAACCCCCGCCACCAGATCCGTATTGCCGGTTCCTGCGATAAAATACGTATCTACCATATTATAAACAAGCGAGATAACCATACTGAACACAACCGGAAGTGCCAGCTTAAAATATGCCTTTGGTATAGGATACTTTTCAAAAATTTCTTCCTGCATCTTATTCCCTCTATTTCTGTCTGATCACCATTTTACAGATCGGATTTCCCATAGAAGAAAACTTCTCCTCATATTCCGTCATGACATTTCCCTTCACCAGCTCCTCATCATGATGAAGATCAAAGGTACACACCTCCAGATTCCAATCGGAATCCCTAACCTCTTCCAGGGAAAACTCAAACAGACCACGGTTATCTGTCTTAAACTCTACAGTTCCTTCTTTTTTCAAAATCTTCTCATATCTTGCCAGAAATTCCCTGGACGTAAGTCTTCTCTTTGCATGACGCGCCTTCGGCCACGGATCCGAAAAATTCAGATAGATCCCATCAACCTCATCCTTCTCAAAAATCTCCGGCAGCAATCTTGCATCCACCCGGATAAAAACAAGATTGGAAAACTCCTCTCCTGCCGCTTCCAGTTCCTCTCTCTTCTGCAGCGCCCGAAGAAGCACACTGTCATACATCTCAATTCCCACAAAATTTCTCTCCGGATGAAGTCTTGCCATATCCATCAGAAAACGCCCCTTCCCCATACCAACTTCCAGAAAAAGCGGTCTCTTCACTCCAAAAACCTCATTCCACTTTCCTTTAAACCTCTCCGGCTCATCAATTACCCACTCACAATCCAAAATAGCATCCTTAGCACCCGGAATATTTCGTAATCTCATAAACAACCTCCAATAATCTTTCCATAATAATGTCTCAATGATTCTTATCAAACAACATTCCAATACTCAACTATACATGTAACCCCCACCCCGCCGCAAGCAAAAAATAAAAAAATTCTCAACCAAGCAACAGCAAAAACGCCTCGCCGTCCACCCCAACACCACCGCATCCTCTCAAACCCAACCAACCAGGCGACAGCAACGCGCCTCGCCGTCCACTTCCAACACCATCCGCATCCACTCAAACCCTCTCAACCAGGCGACAGCAACGCGCCTCGCCGTCCGCATCCACATACATCGGCTCAACCTCACACATCCAACACCGCAGCATACATACACAAGTCAACAACCTCACACCGCCACAACCAAGAACTCCTAAAAAAAGCCCGAGGGGTGTGCAGAGGGGCCGTGGCTTTACGGCCCCTTTGCGGTTTTCATTTTTTCCCAAAACTCAATCATCGTCTAATAAACAAATTTCTTTTTTTCGTCTCTTTTTGAACATATTTATTCAATAATTGCAAAAAATTTAACAATTTTTTAGTTGTTTTTACCATAAAAAAGGTGTATCATATAAAAATCAATTATAAACAATAAACAAACAAGGAGGGCGCTATGGAACAAATCCTAAATAAGCTTTCGGAAATCGAAGCTACAGCCAATGCCATCATGCAGGACGCTGCGCGACAGAAACAGGCTCTCTCGGAAGAAGCAGAAAAACAGACGAAGGAATTCGACGCTTCACTTGAAAAAGAAACCAGCGACGAGATCCGGAAGATCCGTGAAGATCTGGCCCGCGAGAAAGACGCCCGGATCAATGAGCTTCGTGCAGAAACCGAAGACCAGCTATCCAGGCTGGATGCCTATTACGAAGCCCATCACGAAAGTCTTTGCAGTGAGCTGTTTCAGAAAATAACAGGCATCACCGAAACCTGAAGGGAAAGGAAGTGATTCAATGGGCTCTGTCCTCTCATACAGCGGACTCTCCACCAAGATCCGCGCCATGCAGAGCAGGCTTGTGACAGATGAGCAGCTGGAAGAAATCGTTCAGCTTCCCAATGTCCCACAGGTAACAGCCTACCTGAAACGGACTCCCGAATATCAGAATATCTGGTCCGGTCTCGATGAAAATGATCTTCACCGCGGACAGATAGAAAAACTCCTGAAGAAATCCATCTTCCTGAATTTTTCAAGGCTTTACCACTTTGCAAATCAGGAACAGCGAACGTTCCTGTCGCTTTACTCGAAGCGTTATGAGATCCGCGTCCTGAAAGAAATCATGACGAATCTCTTTGATCATCGGGATACTGATCCCGTAGATATTTCTCCTTACCGCGATTTTTTCAGACATCATTCCAAACTGGACATTGACAGGCTTGCCGCCTGCAACAATATGGACGAATTCATTGCGGCACTGAAGGGAAATGATTTTTATATTCCGCTGTCCCAGGTCAACGAACGTGGAAATGCCACGCTTTTTGACTTCGGCATGGCACTTGACCTTTCGTATTTTTCACAGATCTGGAATGTGCGGAAGAAGCTTTTCAAAGGTAACGATCTGAAACAGATCACCAAGGCTTACGGTGAAAAATTCGATATGCTGAACCTGCAGTTCATCCAGCGCTCCAAACGCTGCTTTCAGATGGAACCGGCTGCTATTTACGCATTGCTGGTCCCCATGAACTACAAGCTCCGCAAAGAGGAGATCACCACCCTTGTGGAGGCCCCTACACCAGAAGAGTTCCGTCGTATCTTCAATGGAACTTATTATGGTAAGAAATACGAACAGCTGACCGTCGCCAGTCTGGAAGAATTTTATAACTATATTCTTCGCAGCATACTGGAACAGGAAGCACGCAAGGATCCCTATTCCGTAGCAGTCATCTATTCCTATTTATATCACAAAGAACATGAAGTCAACCGTCTGACCATTGCCCTTGAATGCGTGCGCTATGGCGTGGACCCAGAACAATCCCTGCGTTATATACGCAACGGTTAATAACCAGGAGGTAGCAACGTGATTGAAAAAATGAATTTTCTGAGCATCACCGGTCCCAAGGCAGATATCGACCGGGTTGTAAACACCTACCTGTGCAAGTACGAGATCCATCTGGAAAACGCTCTCTCAGAGCTGACCACAGTAGAAAGTCTGACGCCTTTCCTGGATGTCAACCCCTACAGAGATGCCTTAAATTCCATCAATACCATTTATGAGGAGCTGAAAACTCCTCCGTCCACTTCCAACAGAAGCCCGGGTATTGAAACAGCACTTTCCACAGTAAAGGAGATCCGCTCCCAGGCGGATCAGCTCCAGAAGGAACAGTCCGATCTGGAAGAAAAATGTTCCTCTCTGGAAGAGTCACTGCGGATCATACGTCCCTTCCGGAATATTGATTATGATATTTCATCCATACTTCATCTGAAGTATATCCATTTTCATTTCGGACGTATCGAGAAACAGTATTATGAGAAATTCAAGAAATATATTTACGACAATCTGAACACGATCTTCCTTAAATGCGATGAAGATGACCAATACGTCTGGGGCGTTTACTTCGTACCGAAGCATGAAGCGCACAAAATTGATGCCGCCTACTCTTCTATGCACTTTGAAAAGATCTTTGTGCCGGATAATTATACCGGAACTGCCCAGCAGGCATTTTCAAGCGTAAGCAAACAATACGAGGATGCCCTGAAGCATCTGGAAGCACAGAAACAGAAATACCAGAGATTTCTTGCGGATCAGGCAGAAACCATCGTTACCGCCAGAAACACACTTCTTCAGTTTTCCAGAAATTTCGATGTCCGGAAAGCGGCTGCCTGCACCGGAAAGCATGAGAATTTCTATATTCTCTGCGGCTGGATGACAGAAGCCGACACCAGAGCTTTTCAAGCCGATATCTCATCCGACGAAAAAATCTTCTGCCTGGTAGACGGAGAAGATACCAATACGCCGGAGCACGACCAGAACCATCAGCCGCCGACCAAGCTGAAAAACCCGAAGCTTTTCAAGCCCTTTGAAATGTATGTAAAAATGTACGGACTTCCCGCCTATGGCGAGATGGACCCTACCTGGTTTGTTGCCATCACCTACTCCTTTATTTTCGGAGCCATGTTCGGTGATGCAGGACAGGGACTCCTGCTCTTTATCGGAGGATTGCTCCTGTACAAGCTGAAGCATATCGATCTTGCCGGAATCATCAGCTGCGCCGGAGTCTTTTCCACATTTTTCGGTCTGATGTTCGGAAGTATCTTTGGATTTGAGGATGTCATACCTGCTCTGTGGCTACGACCTGTGGACAGTATGACGACCATACCTTTTATCGGAAAACTGAATACCGTATTTATCGTTGCCATCGGCTTCGGCATGGGAATCATCCTCCTGTGCATGGTTTTCAACATCATCAATTCCTTTAAGATGCATGATGTTGAAAAAACCTGGTTTGACACCAACGCTGTGGCAGGACTTGTATTTTACGGCTCCGCAGTTCTCTGCATCGGACTCTTTGTATCCGGACATGCAGTTCCGGGCGGTGCAGTCCTTGCCATTATGTTTGGTTTACCGCTGCTTCTTATTTTCTTCAAGGAGCCTCTTACAAACCTGGTAGAAAAAAAGGCCGAGGTTATGCCAAAAGAAAAAGGCATGTTTATCGTACAGGGTATCTTTGAACTGTTCGAGGTTATCCTGAGCTACTTTTCCAATACACTCTCCTTCGTGCGTATCGGTGCTTTTGCAGTCAGCCACGCAGCTATGATGGAGGTTGTACTTATGCTTGCAGGTGCAGAGAACGGCAGTCCGAACTGGATCGTCATCATTCTCGGAAACCTGTTCGTATGCGCTATGGAGGGCCTGATCGTAGGTATCCAGGTACTCCGTCTGGAATATTACGAAATGTTCAGCCGTTTTTACAAGGGCAGCGGACGGAAATTCGAGCCGTTCTGCTCAAAAAACAAATAAAATGCCAGAGTCGGAACGCATTCTGATCCGGGCATTCAATTAAACGAATATTAAGGAGGTCATCATCATGACAGTCATTACACAGATCACAATCGCAGTTGCACTTGTACTCAGCATCATTCTTCCATTTGGTTATTATCTTCTCGGCAAAAAAAGCCGCGGCCGCTACAAAACAGCTCTTGGTGTCAACGCCTTTTTCTTCTTCGGGATCATGCTTGTTGCCATTGCAGTAACATTTGCAGGCGGAGCATCCGTACAGGCTGCTACAGGCGCTGACGCAGGCCTTGCAACAGGTATGGGTTACATCGCAGCAGCACTTGTTACCGGACTTTCCTGTATCGGTGGTGGTATTGCCGTTGCCAGTGCGGCAAGCGCAGCACTTGGAGCGATCAGTGAGGATCAGAGCATCCTTGGTAAATCTCTTATCTTCGTAGGTCTTGCCGAAGGTGTTGCTCTTTATGGACTGATCATCTCCTTCATGATCCTGGGTAAACTTTGATATGAAAATGTATCTGATCAGTGACAATATTGATACTCTGACAGGAATGAGACTGGCCGGTGTAGAGGGTGTGATCGTTCATGAGCACGACGAGCTGAAGGAAGCTCTGGAGCGCACCATCGCAGACAAAGAGATCGGAATCATACTCCTGACCGAAAAATTCGGCCGGGAGTTTCCTGAGATCATTGATGATGTCAAGCTTCATCACAAAACACCTCTCATCATTGAAATTCCTGACAGACATGGTACCGGCCGCAGACCTGATTTCATTACATCTTATGTAAATGAGGCCATCGGATTAAAATTATAGGCAGGTGATATTATGACAATTGAAGAGAAGCTTAAACACTTCTATGACACCTCCGTGGACGAAGCACGCCGTCAGGCGGAAAAAGATGTCCGGGAACACAAGGAAGCCCTGGATGCCGCACTGGAGGAACATAAAAAAATGTCTCTGGGAAATGCTGCCAGTTCCCGCAAAGCCGAGATCGCAAACGCAAAGCGTGAGATCAACAAGGCACTTTCCGCAGAGCAGCTTCACATCCGGCGAAACTGGACTGCCAGACAGAGCCGCTTAAAAGAAAAACTTTTTGCAGATGTCCGGGTACAGATCCTGAAATTCATGGAATCTCCCCGCTATGAAGAATATCTTTGTACAAAGATCGAGGAAGCTGTCTGCTTCGCGGAACACGATGAGATCCAGATCTATCTTTCAAAAGAAGATGAACCCCGTCTGAAGTCTCTCACTGTAAAGACCGGTTTCCCGCTGAAGCTTTCCGATGAATCCTTTATCGGCGGGATCAAGGCGATAATCCCTGAAAAAAATATCCTCATCGACAATTCCTTTGAGGAAGGCTATCAGGCAGCTTACAGAGAATTCAAATTTGACGGAGGTCCAGCACATGAGTAAAACAGGTATTATCTACGGTGTTAACGGTCCTGTTATCTACCTCAAGGGCGACACCGGCTTCAAGATCTCCGAGATGGTCTATGTAGGCCCCGAAAAACTGGTTGGAGAAGTCATCGGTCTTAAGAAACATATGACGACCATACAGGTTTTTGAGGAAACTACAGGGCTGAAACCCGGAGAAACTGTTATCGGAACAGGAGACGCTATTTCCGTTCTCCTTGGTCCGGGAATCATCCACAATATTTTTGATGGTATCCAGAGACCTCTGGCAGAGATTGCCCAGGCCTCTGGAAAATATATTTCCCGTGGTGTCAGCGTTGACTCTCTTGACACAGAAAAAAAATGGGAAACCCACATTACCGTAAAGGAAGGTGACGTCATCGGTGCAGGCACGGTTATTGCCGAGACACAGGAAACCGCCTCCATCCTTCACAAATCCATGGTTCCGCCCACGATCACACACGGAACCGTTATCCATGCAGCTCCTGACGGTGCCTATACCGTTCTGGAGCCCATTGTTACCATCCGCCTTGATGACGGAACTGAAAAAGAACTGGCACTTGCCCAGAAATGGCCGATCCGTGTTCCACGACCGACCTACAAGCGTTTCCCGGCCAGCGTTCCGCTCCTTACCGGTCAGCGAATCCTGGATACCCTTTTCCCGATTGCCAAGGGAGGCACTGCCGCAGTTCCTGGCGGATTCGGAACAGGAAAAACCATGACACAGCACCAGATCGCCAAGTGGTCTGACGCAGATATCATCATCTACATCGGCTGTGGCGAGCGTGGAAACGAGATGACACAGGTTCTTGAGGACTTCAGCAAGCTGATCGACCCGAAATCCGGAAACCTGATGATGGACCGTACCACACTGATCGCCAACACCTCCAACATGCCGGTTGCAGCTCGTGAGGCTTCCATCTACACAGGTGTTACACTTGCGGAATATTACCGTGATATGGGTTATGATGTAGCGATCATGGCAGACTCCACATCCCGATGGGCCGAGGCTCTCCGTGAGCTTTCCGGACGTCTGGAGGAGATGCCTGCAGAGGAAGGCTTCCCTGCATATCTGGCAAGTAAGCTTTCCGCCTTCTATGAGCGCGCGGGAATGATGCAGAACCTGAACGGAACAGAGGGTTCCGTATCCATTATCGGTGCAGTTTCCCCTCAGGGTGGTGATTTCTCCGAGCCGGTCACACAGAATACCAAACGTTTTGTCCGCTGTTTCTGGGGACTGGACAAGGCTCTTGCCTATGCCCGTCACTTCCCTGCCATCCAGTGGCTGACCAGCTACAGCGAATATCTGGAGGACCTGACTCCCTGGTACAGAGAGCATGTCTCCCCGAAATTCGTTTATGACAGAAACCAGATCATGGCTATCCTCAACCAGGAAAGCTCTCTTATGGAGATCGTCAAGCTGATCGGAAGCGATGTTCTTCCGGATGATCAGAAGCTGACGCTGGAGATCGCCAGGGTTATCCGTCTGGGCTTCCTGCAGCAGAACGCTTTTCACCAGGAGGACACCAGTGTTCCTATGGAAAAGCAGTTCCTGATGATGGAAACCATCCTCTATCTCTACGAAAAATGCCGTGCCCTTGTAAACCGTGGCATGCCGGTTTCCGTGCTGAAGGAGGATAAGATCTTTGAACGTATCATCGCCATCAAATACGAGGTTCCAAATAAAGAGCCGGAGCGTTTTGATGAATATCATAAAGATATCGACCGCTTCTACGACAATGTACTGGAAAGAAACGGTTAAAGGAGGGATCAGTTTATGGCAATCGAATATCTTGGCCTGAGTGAAATAAACGGCCCTCTTGTTGTCCTTGAGGGTGTAAAAAACGCATCTTACGAGGAGATCGTGGAATTCCACATGGAGGACGGCACTCAAAAGATCGGCCGTATCGTGGAAATCTATGAGGACAAGGCCGTTATCCAGGTTTTTGAGGGAACTGACAATATGTCCCTCGGCAATACACACACACGTCTTACCGGACATCCTATGGAGATCGGGCTTTCTCCTGAGATCCTGGGACGTACCTTTAACGGTATCGGCCAGCCCATTGACGGGCTTGGCGAGATCACACCGGAGGTCAGCCTGAACATTAACGGGCTTCCGCTGAATCCGGTAACACGTGAATATCCACGAAACTATATCAACACCGGTATCTCCGCTATTGACGGACTGACCACACTGATCCGCGGCCAGAAGCTGCCGATCTTTTCCGGTAACGGTCTTCCACATGATAAGCTGGCTGCACAGATCGTTCAGCAGGCTTCCCTGGGAGCAGACTCCGATGAGAAATTCGCCATTGTTTTTGCAGCAATGGGTGTGAAATACGACGTAGCGGAATTCTTCCGCAGGACCTTCGAAGAAAGCGGTGCGTCCGACCACGTTGTGATGTTTTTGAACCTTGCAAACGATCCGGTTGTAGAGCGTCTTCTGACACCGAAGATCGCCCTCACTGCCGCTGAGTATCTTGCTTTTGAAAAAGGCATGCATATCCTGGTAATCCTGACTGATATCACCTCCTTCTGTGAGGCCATGCGAGAGGTTTCCTCCTCCAAGGGTGAGATTCCTTCCCGAAAGGGTTATCCCGGATATCTGTACAGTGAGCTTGCAACCCTTTACGAGCGTGCGGGAATCGTCCGTGGCGGCACCGGGTCTGTAACCCAGATTCCAATCCTGACCATGCCAAACGACGACATCACACACCCGATCCCCGACCTTACCGGATATATCACAGAAGGCCAGATCGTACTGGACCGCCAGCTTCACGGTCAGGCGATCTATCCGCCGATCAATGTTCTGCCATCCCTGTCCCGTCTGATGAAGGACGGTATCGGTGAAGGCTTCACACGTGCCGATCATCAGGATGTTGCCAACCAGCTCTTCTCCTGCTACGCAAAGGTAGGCGATGCAAGAGCTCTGGCATCCGTTATCGGTGAGGATGAGCTTTCTCCGCTGGATAAGCAGTACCTTGTATTCGGAAAAGCCTTCGAGGCAGAGTTTGTAGGACAGTCAGAAACAGAGAATCGAAGCATCATCGAAACTCTGGATAAGGGCTGGGAGCTTCTTGGCCTTCTTCCAAGAGAAGAGCTCGACCGTATCGATACCAAAGTTCTGGATCAGTATTACAGAGAAACCGTCCGTTAGTGAGGTGATTTTATGGATCCGAATACCTTTCCCACCAAGGGAAATCTCATACTTGCAAAAAACTCTCTGGCTCTTTCCAAACAGGGCTATGAGCTTATGGACAAAAAGCGTAATATCCTGATCCGTGAAATGATGGAGCTGATCGATCAGGCAAAGGATATCCAGTCACAGATCGATGAGACCTTCCGTACCGCTTATGCGGCTCTTCAGAAGGCAAATATGGAAATTGGAATCGCTTTCGTAGACCAGATCTCTCATACCGTTCCTGTGGAAGATTCCATCCGGATCAAAACCAGGAGTGTCATGGGAACCGAGATCCCTCTTGTGGAATATGACAAAAAAGCAGGCAACACGCCGACCTACGCCTACTACAGCACCAAGCTGTCCCTGGACGAGGCCAAGGCAGCCTTCGAGCGTGTAAAGGAGCTGTCCATCCAACTCTCCATGATCGAAAACGCCGCCATCCGTCTTGCCACCAACATCAAAAAAACCCAGAAGCGTGCCAATGCGCTGAAAAACATCACCATCCCCAGATACGAAACTCTCACCCGAGATATCACCAATGCTCTGGAAGAAAAAGAGCGTGAAGAGTTTACACGTCTGAAGGTGATCAAACGTATGAAACAAAATAGTTAAAAAAATCCTCCGCAGATCTTTCCGGTTCTGCGGAGGATTTTTTGGTTATCCACATTTATCCACACCTGAAAATGACTTTTCAACACCTTGCAGTGATCGTTTTAACTGGGCACTGTTCTTTTTTATCCTCATTTCCATACATCCGATAGTCCCCTTTTTAAATAGATTAGTTTTTCAAGAATTCATTTACTATTATCTGATTATTTTTTTTATTCTTTTATATTATGTCTTTTTTGCAATAAATTTTATGATATTTAGAATTTAAAAATGTCAATAGTTTTAAAAACTTTTTTCCCATTTTTTACAATTTTATCATTTTACACAAAACATATGTTTAAATTTATTTATGTAAATCAGGTCATCCACATGGTTATCCTTGTGGATAATGTGGATAAATTTGTGCATAACTTGATTATTGGCGGATTTGCGGATTTTTGTCATGTGGAAAACTTTTTGGAAAGTTTTTCACTTATCCACCATGGTTCGACAAGTTTTGTGCATATTGCCAGAACGACCTTTTCAGGGCTGATATTGCCCGTATCCGCACGCACCTGTCTAATGTTGCCAATCCTCTCCGATTTTATATCAAGCCTTTCTTTTTGCAGCTTTTTATGGTATTTCTCATGCGTGCGGTCTTGACATCAGCACTGTTTTTTGTTAATGTGAAAACACTAAAACAACGTGTGGATTTTTCAGTTTTGAACTTTTTTCGCCACACAATCTGTCCGATTCGAGAAGACAGATTGTGTGGCTTTTATTATGCACAAAAAACACGCTCTGTTTTCCGCACCTGATATTCTTACGATTCTGATATAAAGGGGGATTTTTCATGAACAGCACATTTATGAAGGAAAAGCCTGTCGGCCCGCTGCTGGCATCTATGGCGCTGCCTATGGTCTTTTCCATGCTTGTAAACTCACTATACAATATTGTGGACAGCTTCTTCGTGGCACAGATCAGCGAGCAGGCCATGACCGCCCTGTCCCTTGTCTATCCGGTCCAGAACATGATCAACGCCGTTGCCATTGGCTTCGGGATCGGAATCAACGCCAGAGTTTCCTATCACCTTGGCGCAGGCGACAAAAAAATGGCAGACACTGCCGCAACCCACGGATTTTTTCTGTCTGTGATCCACGGGATCCTGATGACTGTGATCAGCATCGCTGTTATGCCCGTATTCCTTCAGATGTACACCCAGGATGAAACCGTGATCCGGATGGGGCTGGAGTATTCTACCATCGTTTTCCTGTTTTCCACAGTAATTGCCATCAGCCTTTTCTTCGAAAAACTTTTCCAGGCTGTAGGACGGATGAAAGTATCCATGCTCGCCCTGCTTGTGGGATGTATCAGCAACATCATCCTGGACCCGTTCCTGATCTGGGGAATCGGCTTTTTCCCGAAGCTGGGTATCCGGGGCGCAGCTCTGGCTACTGGCATCGGCCAGGTGCTCACCATTGCGGTCTATATGGTCTTTTATACCCTGAAGCCTATTCCTGTACGTGTAACGCCCAAAGCCCTGAAAACAAGCAAAGTAACGGATCTGAGCCTGTATGCCATCGGTGTTCCCGCGATCCTGAACCTGGCACTGCCATCGTTTCTGATCTCTTTTCTGAACTCCGTGCTGGCCGCTTACTCGGACAGCTATGTGGTGATCCTTGGCATTTATTACAAACTGCAGACCTTCCTGTATCTCCCGGCCAACGGAATCATCCAGGGAATGCGCCCGCTGATCGGTTATAACTTCGGTGCCCGTGAGATGAAGCGTGTGAAAAAAATCTTCCGGCTCACCCTGGAATCCAGCTGTGTGATCATGCTCTTTGGAACCGTTATCTGCCTCCTGGCATCCGGACAGCTTATGGGACTTTTCACAACTACCCCGGAAACCATTGCCGCTGGCTCCAGAGCACTGAAGATCATCAGCGCCGGCTTTCTTGTTTCTGCTGTATCCGTTACCACTTCCGGTGCCATGGAAGGCCTTGGAAAAGGCACGCAGTCCCTTGTAATTTCCCTTTTCCGCTATGTGGTCGTTATCATGCCCACCGCATATCTTCTGTCCCATTTTATGGGTCCTGATGGCGTGTGGAACGCATTCTGGATCACAGAGGTGTTTACAGCCATCGTTTCTGTCATGATTTATCACAAAACGTTGAAAAAAGCCTAAGAATGCAAATGTCCGGCCCACCGGCCTGTTTGCAGCCACCTGCAGGTTTACGTCCCGAAAGCACAAAAAGCTTCGATCCACTCTCTGAGCACATCGCTCATCGATGAGAGTTAGATCGAAGCTTTCTTTATTAACCAAACCGGGAAAATCCCATGAGTGATCGCTGATATCCTCTTGACTCAAACGGATATCCGTGATCTGCGTTCATTTAATTCGCGGAAATTTCCTCTGTATCTCTTACAGAAGTCCCTTCTCACGGATCAGCTTTAAAGCGCCTTCATCGGCCACTACCGTCACATCCGGGTGAAGCTGCAGGATAGATGCCGGCACGTTGGGCGTGATCGGTCCGTAGAGAGATTTGTAAAGAGCATCTGCCTTTGCCTCTCCGGTAGCGACCAGAAGGATTTTCTTTGCAGTCATGATGTTTTTGATACCCATGGTATATGCCTGCTTCGGCACATCATCCATAGTCTCAAAGAATCTTGCATTTGCCTTGATGGTGCTCTCCGTAAGGTCTACGCAGTGAGTCTCCTTCTCAAATGCTGCACCCGGCTCGTTGAAGCCGATGTGGCCATTTCCGCCGATTCCAAGCAGCTGCATATCGATACCACCCACGCTGCGGATGATCTCATTGTAATCCGCACAGGCTTTCTCACTGTCCTCTTCCAGTCCGTTTGGCACATAGGTTCTTGCCTTATCGATATTTACATGGTCAAACAGATTTGTGTTCATAAAATAACGATAACTCTGATCGTTGTCTCCGGAAAGTCCTTTGTATTCATCAAGATTTACGGATGTGATCTGCGAAAAGTCCAGATCTCCTTTTTTGTACCACTCAATCAGCTGCTTGTACATTCCCACCGGTGTGGAGCCTGTAGCAAGTCCAAGAACAGCATTTGGCTTCATGATGATCTGTGCAGACATGATGTTTGCCGCTTTTCTGCTTACGTCATAGTAATCTTTCCCTGTATAAATGATCATAATCTTTTCCCTTCTCCTTATGGTAAAAAAGAACAACCGGATAACTGAGATTCTCATATCTCCTGCTTTTCCTGTTGTTCTTTTTTATTATTGATTCGTTTTTTTACTCAGCCATCTCTACTTCGAGAACATAGTCTACCGGGTCAGGAAGTACCGGGTCAGGTCCCAGATCAACGAATGCGATATCCGGGTAATCGCTGTGCATCCATGCGTTGGAGATCGGCACCTCATGTCCGTCATCCAGCGCACGCACCTTCACGATCTTATCCTTATCAAATCCCAGAAGCGGAAGTGGTCCCAGTGTATTCTCATAAATATGCACATAGTATTTGTTTCCGTTTCTGGTGATACGTCCGTAATCCGGCTTCGGAATGTTTTCAGCCGGTACACAGCCGTAGATACTGTCATGATTCTTATCCATCCAGCGGCCGATCTCAGCCAGGATCGCAGATGATTCCTTCGGGAATTTACCTTTGGCATCCGGTCCTACGTTCAGGATCATATTTCCGCCCTTGGAAACACACTCTACCAGCTTCTTGATCAGCATGGAAGCCGGTTTGTAATAATGATCGTTTGCACAGTATCCCCAGTTGTTGTTCATGGTGAAGCATGCTTCCCAGACCATCGGGTTGCCTTCCTTATCGCAGATTCCTTCCGGCGGGATGATCTGCTCAGGGCTTACGAAATCGCCATGGTACGGTGTCGGATCACACTCATACAGGGATCCTCTTCCCTCTCCGCTGGCTTCCAGACGGTTATCGATGATAACCTGCGGCTGTAAGCTGCGCACCATGTTGATCAGCTTGGTTGCGCCCCATTTTTCCCCTCTCATATCGTCGTAGGAGAAATCAAACCAGATGATATCGATCTGTCCGTAGTTTGTACAGATCTCTTCTACCTGATTATACAGATATTCTGTATAACGTGAGAAATCACGGTTCTCATTTCCGCACTCTTTGTGGTTTCTCATCGGATGGATACGATCTCCGTAATGCGGATAATCCGGATGATGCCAGTCAAGCAGTGTGAAATAGATTCCAACCTTAAGGCCTTCCTCACGAAGTGCCTCTACATACTCCTTGATCAGGTCTCTTCCTGCCGGTGTGTTTGTCACCTTGTAATCTGTGTATTTACTGTCAAATAAGCAGAAGCCGTCGTGATGCTTCGCTGTCAGGACTACATATTTCATACCTGCAGCCTTGGCCTCTTTTGCCCACTGCTTCGGGTTGTAGTCTCTTGCATCAAACTCTTTCATAAATGGAAGATATTCTTCCTCAGGTATTTCCTCTACGCTTCGCACCCACTCGCCTCTTGCAGGGATAGAATATAATCCCCAGTGGATAAACATTCCAAAACGGGCATCCTGGTACCACTCCATACGTTTTTCATATTCTTTTCTGTCAAACTGATACATGATTTTTTCCTCCTGTTTAGATTAAAAGCATCAGCCTTTGATAGCTCCGGAAAGCATACCTTTTTCAATCTGTTTATGGAACACGATGTAAATGATAAGCATCGGAATTACGGACATTACTACATATGCAAACTGACTTCCGATCTCCTGTGTATGTGCAGAAGAGAAGTTCAGCATCGCACGTGAAACTGTGAAATATTTGGTATCTGTCATCAGGATCATGGAGAATACAAGTTCACTGTATCCATAGATGAATACGAAGATCGCCTCTGTTGCGATGATCGGCTTGCAGACAGGGAAAAGGATCTTCCACAGCAGCTGCCAGTTGTTACATCCATCAATGATCGCCGCCTCATCCAGGTTCCTGGAGATTCCATCCATGAATCCTGTATAAAGGAATATCGCCTGGGACATACCAAACGCAACATAGATCAGGATCAGGAAGAACAGGTTGTTCTTTGCATTTAATGCTGTTGCAATGTTGTTGATCGGGATCAGTGTACAGTGAACCGGAACCATTACTCCAATCATGAAGAATACATATACCCATTTCAGGAATTTGTAATCTTTTCTTGATAAGATGTATGCTGCCATCATTCCGACTACAGTATTAAATACAGTTGTCAGAGTTGCTACAACCAGGGAGTTCTTGATGGTATTCAATGCATCCGCTGTTTTGTTTGCGCTGATATAGTTCTGGAACATAATCTTCTTAGGGAAGCTTAACAGGTTCAGGTAAATCTCTGAGTTTGTTTTGAAGGAAGCCATTACGGTCACTACTACCGGAAACAGTGTAACAACTGTCCACAGGATCGCAATAACGTACAGCGCTATCTTTCCTCCATGCATTTTCTGTTTATTAGCTGTTTTTTCCATATCGTCTCTTCTCCTTCCGCCTACATTGCAAGATCTTTATCTTCACGGAACAAATGATTGGTTATAAGACTCAGTACAACACCCAGCACTAACAGAATAACGCCGTATGCACTGCTTCGTCCGAACAGCTTATAGGAGAATCCCTGTGTATAAAGCATGATTGAAGGTGTGGAGCTGATATCGTTCGGGCCTCCTCTTGTCATTGCCCAGATGATATCGAATACTTTCAGACATCCTGTAATACACAAAATAGAGAATACCTTGAAGGAGTTTTTCATCAGAGGAAGGATGATATAGCGGATCCTCTGCCATCCTGTAGCACCATCCAGCGCTGCAGCCTCATTTAACTCATCAGGGATCGCCACCAGACCAGCTGCAAAGATCAGCATGTTATATCCGGCATACATCCATTCGTTTACCAGAACAACGATCCAGACGTTTACAGTCTTTATCGTCAGCACATCAGGGATCGTACCATGAAGGCCGAAAATATTTTCAATGGTATTAAAGATACCAAAGTTCGGATTTAACATAAATGTCCACATCAGGGCTACTGCTGTTGTTCCTAACATATTCGGAAGGAAGTAACAGGTTCTGAAGAATCCGGTTCCCTTGATCTTTGCAGTTACCAGCATTGCGAGACCAAATGAAAGCGGCATCAGGATAACGAAACCACCGATCATAAAGTACACACTGTTGAGCATTGCATTCCAGAACAGATTATCTGAAAAAATCTTCTGATAGTTCTCAAGTCCTACCCATTGCTTTACCGCACCAAACATACCGTTCCATTTACGGAATGATAAGCCTACGGTATCAAAAACAGGGTAGATGACAAAAATAACAGTTATTAAAATTGCCGGAAGAAGGAACGCTAAAGAAAGCGCAAGATCTTTTTTGTCCAGCTTCTGTTTTACCTTTGGTACAGATTTACCTGCCATATGTATACCTCCGTAATAAACAAGGGGAAGCAGATGATGCTCCCCCCTGTTTCTCTTATCCACACATCATGCGTTCAGTCAAAATTCTCTTTATTCGTAAGCAGACATTTTGTCAACGATATCGTCTCCAACTTCCTGTGCACTTGCGCCTGTCGCTAATGCCTGAAGAGAATTACGGATTGTATCCATAGCTGCTGTGTTGCTGTCATATGTAGGAATCTCAAGTTTAGACTCTGTATTCTCAGCCATGATTGCATTTACATCGTCAAGCAGATAGTTACCTGTATCGATCGTAACCTTCTCAGCATATGTTGTCGGGCTGGATTTGCACATTTCGTTGATGGAATCTACACTTGTAAGATACTTGATGAATTTAACAGTTGCTGCGATTTCCTCATCGCTCTTGTTTAATGTAGTGATGTAGTATGTATCAGAACCGCCGCCCATCTCTACAGTCTTGTTTGCTTCGTCGATATAAGGAATTCTTGTAACACCGATCTTCTGAGCATCGAAGAGAGTTGTATCGGAGTCATTCTGGAAGTTACCGCAGTTCCATGTTCCGTCAACTGTGAATGCAGCTTTTCCTGCCTCAAACATATTTCTCTCTGTGTTGAAGTCTGTGCTGAGGATTCCGTCTCCCCAGTATCCTGCATCGATCATATCTTTCATCTTCTGATAGATTGCAACCATCTTCTCGCCGTTGTAAGCTTCTTTGTCGCTTGCAAGATCATCTGCGATGCTTGTTCCGTAAGCTTTCAGAGCAAGAGCACTCATCAGATGCTCGAAGTGATAGTTATCTTTGTCAGAGTAGTTGAATGGCTGGATTCCTGCATCTTTTAATTTCGCGCAGGCATCAACAAGATCATCCCAGGACTCCGGAACATCTACACCAACCTGATCAAGGTAATCTTTGTTGTAGTAGAGGCAGAGCTGATAAGCGGACCACGGAATACCATAGGTTCCTTCAATACCGTCAAACTGTGTTGTCTCCCATGCAAAATCCTGAACTCCCTCTTTCCATTCCGGATACTGCTCGAAGTATGGTGTCAGATCCAGTATATATTCCTGCACTACATACTCTCTTGTACGGCTTCCGCCATACTGAAGGAATGCGTTCGGTACATTACCGGAAGCGAAATCTGTTGTAAGCTTCTCTTCGTAATCAGACTCTGTAGAAATACTCTCATCTGTTACATGGATCTTTCCTTCGTTCTCTTTATTGAACTCATCAAGTGCTTTGTAATACCATTTAGCCTGTCCATCTGTATCAGATCCGTTGTTAAATCTGAATGCTACACGAAGCTCAACGTTTTCAAAATCCATATTGTCTACATCGTAGTTTGTGTCACCCTTTGCAAATACGGCGCTTCCTGTTACGCCTACTGTTGACATTGCTGTTACACCGGCGAGACACAGTGTTGCAACTTTTTTCATTCGTTTCTTCATGAATAAATCCTCCCTTAATATGATTTTTTATTATATAGTTTTCCCATTGATGTTCATAAATTGATCAATCGATGATCGCCTCAAAGATCGGCTCTTCTTCCTCAAGCTCCAGGCATACACAGTAGTTCTTTGCCCCCTGAAGCTTCTCCGGAAGCTCTACCTCTATCATCGAGTTTCCTTCACAGCACTTTAATGCGCGGCACGGAAGCTTTTCTCCTGTGCTTACCACATATGCACCCTTTAACTGATTACCGATGTTCAGCAGTTCAACTCGATATCTCGGTGCAAGTACGTGTACGTAAAGCTTATGTGGTCTCTTTGTAAATTCAATGCTCGGGATCTCATATGGATAGATACCAACATTCTTGGTTCCGTAAATTGCTTCCGCATTCTCAGTCACGTATTTACCAACCTCATTCATAACCTCGACACAAGCTTCCGGAACAGTTCCGTCTGCCATTGGTCCTACGTTCAGCAGGTAATTTCCGCCTCTGCCGACGATCTTGAGAAGAAGGTTCAGGATATCATCCGGATTCTTCCAGTTTGTATCGTATTTATTATAACCCCATGTATCATTTACAGTTGCCGGTACTTCCCAGTCACCGTCGTATGGAAGACGTGGGATGAAGTTATCACCGGTGGTCATGTAATCGCCCTTCTGGTGTCCGATACGTCCGCTGATGATGCAGTCAGGCTTAATACCCTTAACCCAGTCTCTTAATTCCTGAGCCTCGTCTGCGGTCATTCCCATCGGAGTATCAAACCAGATCAGAGAAATATTATCGTAATTCTCAAGAAGCTCTTTTAACTGCGGCTTGCATTTCTCATCGAAGTATGTACGGAATTCCGGCTTCCACTCGTTCTTGTCTTCGTAATCCTTCTTATAGGCATTGTCATCATCCCAGTCCTGAGCCTGTGAATAATAGATACCCATTGTCATGTCATATTTCTTACAAGCATCGGAAAGCTCTCTTAAGATATCTCTTCCTGCAGCCTTCACTACATTAAAATCACTGACCTTGGAATCGTACATTGCGAATCCCTCGTGATGCTTGGAAGTAAGAACGATATATTTAACACCCCACTGCTCTTTCGCTCTTTTCACAAACATGTCCGCGTCAAATTTGTCCGGATGGAACTCATCTTTCAGCTTTCTGTAATCTTCCTTGTCAATGTTGAGATTGTTCTCGATCCACTCTGCGATACGGTCTGTCTTGGTGACCTCGCCGGTCTTCGGATCTTTCCATTCTCCTGCAAGGATGGAATAAAGTCCCCAATGGATGAATAATCCGTATTTGGCATCTTTATACCACTGCTGCTTTGTGTCTGCCATAACCTTCTCCTTGTTTCGTATAGCTGATTTTCTTGTTGCGTAAAACGTTTCGTTTTTTGTTAAGACTATCTTACCGCATCCGAAGCAGCTTTTCAAGTAAAATCATGGGGCAAAAATCATTTTTCCTATTTTTTACAATTATTCCGTCTTGTTTTTGTGTATTTTTTCGTATCAGGTTTTGTTAAACGTTTCATTTTTATCAATTTTCTGTACAATACACTCGTTTTTTCTGATAGTTTATGTGTAAAAAATGCCTTATGTGTTGAGGCGTTTTCTTTTTCATGATATAATATGAGAATACTCTATTATCTGTAAATGTATCAGAACCGGAGGTTTTACATGAACGTTACGATCAATGATATCGCCCGTGCGACAGGCCTGTCCACCGCAACGATCTCCAAATATATAAACCACAAAAAAATACGGGAAGAAAATCGTATCCTTATAGAAAAGGCAATTCAGGAGCTTGGATATACCCCGAACCGGAATGCCCAGCTTCTCCGTGCCAAAAACACACATACCATCGGTATCCTGATCTCAGATCTTGGTAATTATTTCTGGGGCGAGCTTATCAATTCCATTATCAAGCATTTCACGGATCATGGTTATACAGTTATTGTCTGTTCTTTCTTTTTTGAGCATCAGAAGGAGATCGATACGATACAGGATATTATCTCCCAGCACTTTGCCGGAGTTATCATGCTCCCATCCTGCTGGCATGATGACCTGTACCGGCTTTTACAGAATGCCGGCATACCGGTTGTAATGCTCGATCAGATTCCTGCTTCCATGAGACATTTTCCTGTAGACTGTGTTATTTCTGATAATTACAAAGGCGGTGCACTGCTGGCAGAGCACCTTTTGGAAAAAGGCCACACAAAGGTCTGGATCATGGAACAGTATCTGGACGCCTACACGATCGAGCAGCGGATCCGGGGCTTTGTGGATGTATATCAGAAAAATGGCATTGACCTTCTGAAACAGCAGGATTCTTTCCCCCCTGTTTCTTTTGGTTCCACTGCTGAAACTGTCATCCAGAGCAACCTGCATTTCCAGAAGCTTATTGATTCTTCCGATCCCCCTACTGCTGTTTTTTTTGACTGCTATCTCTCCGCAATGGGTGGTTTAAGTGCTGCCAGCCAGGCACGGCTTTCCGTTCCTCAGGATATTTCCTTTGTGTGCTTTGACGATGATCCGCTTTTCAAGACCATGAGTGCGACTATGACCTGTGTCTCACAGGATCTGACAAACATAGGGAAACATGCTGTGGAATTACTTTTAAAAAGGATCCATGGAGACTATACGGATTTTCCAAAAATAGACATGCTGGATGTTGTATTCCACCCGCGACTCTCTGTAAAAGACCTGTCCGGGCACAACAGTGCAACATCCGGAAAGGATTGATTTATGAGTGCAACCATCAAGGACATTGCCAAAGAAACCGGCCTGGCACTGGCCACCATTTCAAAATATATCAACGGCGGAACTGTACGGCCGCAAAATAAAAAACAGATCGACGAAGCGATCCGGAAACTGAATTACGTTCCACGAAACACGGCCCGGGGACTTCGTTCCTCCAAGACTTACCGTATCGGTCTGATATCCGCTCCTCCCAATAATCCGCATAATGCTTTTCTTCTGAGCAAAATAGAAAACACCATGCGCGCTCACGGTTATTCTCTCACATTTATGAGCGGCGACAAATATAAGGATCATGTCAATAAATTTATCCCCCATATGCTCCGCTCAGGGATCGACGGTCTTATCATTTCTTCTTTCTGTCTGAGCAAGGACATTTGTTCCGCCGTGGAACATACCAGGATCCCTGTTGTGGAGTTGGAAGAGCATAGTCATTTCCACCGTACAGACTGTGTACAGACCAGCTGTACCTCCGGGGCCTATGAGATCGTAGAGCATCTAATAAAAATGGGGCATCAGAAGATCGCCCTTGTCACCGGTCCTCCTGCATCCTATACCGCATGCGAACGAAAAAAAGGATATCTCCGGGCACTGGAAGACTACAATGTTCCTGTTAACCCCGATTATATCATCGCTGAAAATTACGCAAGCGACTTTGGATATCAGGCAATGAAGAAATTATGGAATCTTCCGGAACGTCCGACTGCCGTATTTTCTGCGAACTATACACTATGCCTCGGTATTTATGAAGCGATCTACAGCCTTGGCATCCGTATCCCGGAAGACCTGTCTGTTGTCTCCTTTGATGATTTTGAACTGTCCATGCTGCTTTCTCCTCAGCTGACCGCTGTCCGTCAGCCGCTGGCCGGTCTGGCAGAGCAGGCCTGTGATCTGCTGCTTCGCAGAATGAACGGAGACTACAGTGATTTTCCAAGGACGATACGCCTGAAGCCAGAATGTATCTACCGGGATTCCGTGCGTAACCTCTTTTCTGATGGTAAGTAATGCAAAGCAACTTTTATTACGGCAATTTCGGGAAGCACAACAGGCATTTTCATTCCGATCTGCCCGCATATTCTGAGCATCTGAACCACCGCAATAATTTCACAGCTTTTACAAAGGGCACAGACCGTTACCGACACAGTCGATGATACGGCCTGTGTTCCTTCTGTATATATCCGTTATATCTGTCACAGCAGTCTCAGCAGCATATCTCCGGTTCCCACATTGTATCCGCTGGTTGCATAGATCCCATTCAGACTTCCGTTTGTCACAATGATCAGCGGAAGCTTATCCGGATCTACGTACATTCTTCTTCCCAGTGTATTGATGATCTCTGAAAAATCATCATATAAGATCTGAACATTTCCAAGCTTGCCCAGTGCTCTTGAAAGGGTAGGGGTCTCCAGCGCTTTTTTGCTTTTTACTACAAAAATGATCCTCTTCGCATATCGGGAAAAAGCTTCTTCCTGCTCCATCATCTCATTTAAGATATGCTCCGTCGGTTCTTTCTCCTCTTCCAGAAACGCCAGGATATGCTTCCCATCTGCCGTCAGTTCTGACGCCTTCACGGTGCTCCCATCCTCTTTTCTGAGAGTAAATTCCGGTATGGAAATATTCTCCAGCATGTCTTCCAGGTTTGCATTTCGAAATGCCAGCTCCACCCTCTTCATTTCTCCGATCTGAACCTCAAAATAATACTCCGCTGCAAATATATTTCCATTTGGCAGTCTGTTTGAGGTAAGGATCCTGTAATTTCCCGCTTCCAGTGGCAGCTTCATCATCTGATCTCTGAAATTTTCGGCTTCCAGCTTCAGTGTGCTGTATTTTCCGGCTTCCAGCTTTGCGATGCTCCAGTTCTGGAAATATTTCCACTGTGTATCCTCACTTGCCTTCAGAAGGATCGATGCGTTTTTCTCCGTTTCCGCAGATACCGGGATGAATTTTCCGTTTTTCATATACTCCATAGAACGGTCATGAGGGTTCAGGCGCGCCGGAATTCCCAGTGTTCTCGCCATTGCCACAAAAAGGATCTTCTTTGACAGAAGGCTTCCTGTTCCCGTTTTCAGGCATCCGGACGGCGTGGTGATCACACTGCTGCGTTCTTTCTCCGGGCTGGAAATGATCTTATCCTCTATCCACTTCCAGATCTTTGCCGGTTCCTTTTGCAGCATATTTTTTTCTTCTTCCGACAGCTGCTCAAGGATCGCTTTTCTGTATTTCTGCAAAACTTCATCGTCAACTCTCGGGTTCAGTACATATGGTACAAAAATATCTGCATCCATGTTTTTTTCATACGGTAATGCAAATTTCAGATGCTCCTCCAGAACCTGGCTGATGCAGTCTGTTCTGTCTTTCTCTGTGAGGACTTCAAGGAGTTTTTTTCTCATTGAAGAATCTCCGGTTTCTTTTTCCAGAAATTTCCGGCACTCCGGATTGCTCAGGTTTCTTACCTTCTGTTCCCTGTAAGCGTTTGCCTCTGCCAGACGTCTGCTGCCTCTTTCTTTCTGCTCCGGTGTTGGCATATCTTTATTTACAGGCGCATCATGAGGTGCGATCATATCGATCTCCGTCCACTCCTCATAAAAAATACCCTTTTCCTTTCCTACGGGCATCAGACAGATCTCACAACAATCCTCTGTTTTTGTATCCATGCTGTTTTCTGCATGCAGCCATTCTCCATCTGCATACATCCTTGCAGAAATATGGATACTTCCAAGCCCTGTTGTCAGGCTGACTTTTCCCAGACTGTCGGTTTTCAGTTCTGCAATCGGGGCATATTCCGAATAATTCAGCACCTCAAAAGAAACTTCTGCACCTTCTGCCGGTTTTCCATGTGAATCCTTTACGGACACAGTGATCTCTTTTGTCAGTGCATATCGTTTCAGCTCGTTGAGCATAGTCACCATACCATCTTTGCCGATCACTTCTCCCTCCGGGATCATGGTATCAAAAACTCTTGAATGGACCATCATGGCCCTTGAGGAAGCGTTGGTAAACCATCCCTTATTCAGGATCTCCTCCGGCTCACAGGCTCCCAGAAAATACCAGCTTCCATCGCACCAGATTTCCACCCAGGCATGATTGTCATCACAATGAGACCACTTTGGTGCATATACCTGACGGGCAGGTACACCAACACTTCTCAGTGCATTAACGGTAAATACAGATTCCTCTCCGCATCTTCCGTTTCCTCTGCGGTATACGGCAAGTGCAGACAGGGTACGATCATCTGTACAATGATAGGTAGCCTCCTGTGCACACCAGTAGTTCACCTCCAGGGCAGCTTCCCGGAAGCTCATTCCCTCAGTTCTCTCTCCGATCTCCCTGCGGAAAAATGTACGGCAGGGTGCGATCTCCTCCTCATTTACTCTGTGAAACAGCACATAATTCAAAAAGATTTCCTCCGGCAGCTCTGCCACCCCAGAGTTTTCCTTCCATAGATATACGCCATTCTCCGCATAATCCAGAAATACTTCAAACTCGTAATTTCCGATATCACTGTACGGCATGAACGCATATAAATATTTGCACGCCAGAGCCACTTCGTCTGTGCATTCCGCAAGCTTTTTATCAATCTCCGCAAAAGCCTGCGGTAACCCCATCACCTGCTCCCGATATTTTTTTTCGATCCGATCACGGTTTTCTTTCAGAAAAATCTTCCCCTCAGCCATTATAATTCCTCCAGAACTTTCTTTGCAGCACGAACATTTTCAATATCTGTACGCCATATCTCATATTCACTGAATGTCGGAAGTCCCATATTGACACCTTCCTTGCGAAACTGCATCGCGCTGTCCGTTACAACCTTGCCGCTCATATGATAAGCCTTGATCCCGGTAAGGGGATAAAGCTGGCGGATCACTTCCGCACCGACGCCACTCCCCGCCTGGATGGTGATACGTCCCTGACTCCTGGTTTCCAGTTCCTTCAGAAGCTCCGCACCCTGAAGGCAGGTATTCTTCTGTCCGGAGGTAAGGATCGTATCGATTCCCAGCGAAATTGCCTGTTCCATAGCCTCGATCGGGTCTGCGCACACATCAAAAGCCCTGTGCAGCGTAACAGACATATCTCCCGCCGCATCCATCAGTTCTTGCATCTGTTCCATATTCAAGGTACCATCCGGTTTCAGGATACCTATTACGACACCCTCCGCTCCCATTTTGCGGAAATCCTTTACGGCATTCCTTATCATAGAAAATTCCGCATCTGTATAACAGAAATCTCCAAACCGCGGACGGATCAGCGCATGGATCCGGATATCTGAACGCTTCCTTATTTCCTCAAAAAGCCATGGGCCGGGAGTTGTCCCCCCGATGATCAGATTGCTGCAAAGCTCCAATCTGTCCGCACCACCCTCGGCTGCTGCCATGGCGGATTCCACAGAATCCACACAGGTTTCCAGAATATAGTCTTTCATGTAAAAATCCCCCTTTGTTACTGTCTGCTCAGAGTAATTTCACTCCGGTATTCCTCAGTATGTTCACAATGGTATCATCCGGAAATTCATCGGTAATGATCCCGCTGATATCATCAAAATGTGTATATTTATAAGATTCGTTAAAATAAAACTTCTCTCTCTCCATAACCACATATTTATGTCTGCTGCTCTGCACTGCCGCCTTCTTGGTCAATCCATCCTCCACTCCGGATGTAGTAACTGCAAAATCTGTCATATCCACGCCACAGCTTCCCAAAAATGTCCGGTCAAAGCTGTACTGCTTGATCACCTCAATGGCCGCAGCTCCCATAAATCCATTCACCGAACGGTACATAGTTCCCCCTGTGCCTATGGCCGTGATGGACGGATTCGCAGCAAGGATCTGCAGGATATCGATCATATTGCTGACAACCACAACATGCATACCCGACGAAGCGATAAGCCTTGCCAGCTCTATATTTGTAGTGGAAACATCCAGAAAGATCGTTTCGTTATTTTTGATCAGCTTGAAGGCTTTCGCAGCAATCACTTTCTTCTTATCAAGATTGTACATACGCCTGTCTACTACGTTTCTCTCCAGAGGATACTCCTGTGACAGGATCGCTCCGCCGTAAGTCCTCTTTAATCTGCCTGCATTTTCAAGGATCTTGAGATCCTTGCGGATACAGTCCTCCGTAACCTGAAACATCTCGCTTAATTCTTTGACCCTGACTTTTCCTTTTTCGCGGAGACATTTCTCTATTGCATTCTGTCGTTCTTCTGTAAACATGGTCCTATCTCCTCATTCCTGATTTTTCTGTGATAAAAGTTCCAGAAATCAATACTCCGCAAAACAATATCCGGCGCATTGATCCCTAGAAAGCCTGTGATTTCAGTATAACAGTTCGATATCTTACTGTCAATTATTTTGTATTATTTTTTATTGTTTTATCGTATTTTGATCAAATCAAGTAATTCCGCTGATTCAATTGCGAACCTCCGCTTGCCCCCTGTTCCGGGAATCCCTTACAAAGCTGCAAATATCCCCCTGACTCAAAGCCACATGTTCCCTTGCGGAATTATAAAGGTCAATAAACATTAAAAATATTGAATAACTTATGAGGACTTGTCTGTACTCTTCCCGAAACAGATAAGTCCCCACAGTTCCATAACAAATATCCAGTTATGAGCAGATAAAATCAGATTTTTACTATCTGCACATATATTCATCCAGCTCTCCGATAAATTTCTCCGGCATCTTTCTCTCAAACGGGAAAACCTCCGCATTCCCCAGTTCATCTGCAATACATCCCAGAAGGATCGCACTTCTCTCCAGCGACCAGGCAGACAGCAGATCAATGGTATCGTAACGGGTATGCATGCCAAAACCATCCCGGTTCAGAGTCATGGCCGGAATTCCCTTCCATGCAAAAGAATTGGAATCACTTCCCCAGATCTGATTCTTCACAGACGCTCCGATCCCTGCTCCGTCAGCGATCTCAAGAAGCTTATCACAAACAGAAGCCTCTCCCGTCACTCCCAGAACATTTCCTCCGATCAGCTGCCCGGCCAGATCTACATTCATATTAAAACGATGCGCTCCAAGCTCACTCTCATGAACTCTGATATAATCCCGGCTGCCCAGCAAACCCTTCTCCTCAGCACCAAACCACACAAATTCCATAGTCCTGCGCAGTCTATACTGCTGAAAATATCTGCAAAGCTCCATGATGATCGCTGCCCCAGCCATATTATCATAGGCCCCCGGTCCCTCCGGCACCGAATCATAATGCGCCGTAATCGTCAAGATCTCATCTTTCTTATCCGTACCTTCGATCCTCGCCACTACATTACGGGATCTGCACGCCGTCACATCCTGTTCCACAACCAAGCACACCTCAGACGCACCCTCCGTCACCAGCTCCACTGCATCCTTATAATGAAGATTCGCCCCCGGAATCCTGCCACTATATTTTTCCTGCATCTCGTGAATATCCTCTGCAGACTCCGACAATCCTTCTATCACTTCTGCTACATCCCCTGGAAAGATCATCGGCAGGCTGCGCTGACAGGGAACCCTGTCCACTCCTTCATCCAGCGGAGAACCCTCCACACTGATAAAACCAACCGCTCCGGCGCTCACCAGTCTCTGATACACATCACCACTCACCCGGCCATTCACCATAACGATCTTACCCTTCGCCCGTGAAAGACTGACAGCATCTCCATTCTCCACATACAAAAAATCCGCTTTCAGACCTTCTGCCCCAGTGTTTCCACATCTTCCATACCCGGTCACCACATACTCCTTCTGATAAGGCTCCACAACCTTAAGCACCGCTCTGTTGATCCGAAAACCCCAAAAATCAAACTCCTCCATCCGATTCTTCACTCCGAAGCTGTCCAAAGTATCCCGGATCATCTTCGCCGCCTTCACTTCCCCCGCAGTACCCGCTTCTCTGACAAAATCAAACCCCGTCAAAAACTCCATCTGCCGCCTGCCACTGATTTCCTTCGTATTCATACCCCCACAACCTTTCTAAATTTTTTCCAAGTCCCACCCACTGCTTATTGCTTTTCGCAACCCGCAGGAGACTTACTTGATTCGGTTAAATTATACACTATTTTTCTGCAAAAAAACTGCCTGCAGCTATTTTTCAGCCTACCCGGCCAAAAAAATCTCCGCAGACAGTTTATATTTCACATCTATAAATCAACCGTATCTTTATCCTACTCCACAAACGAACCAACCGCAGCCGGAGCCCGGTAATCATAGTCGGAAACCTTGATCCCTGTAGCCGCTGTACTGGCGTGAACGATCTTGCCATCACCAATATAAAGAGCCACATGATCAATACAACCCTCACCATAAAAAACCAGATCACCAGCCTCAATATCCGCAACACTCTTCTTCTCAGAAGCCGAACACTGAGCTACAGCAACACGAGGAAGCTCATACCCAAACTCCGCAAACACAGACATCACAAACCCCGAACAATCCGCCCCGTTAGTCAGACTCGTACCACCATAAACATAAGGATTCCCCACAAACTGCAGCGCAAAATCCACAATCCCCTGCCGCATCTCCAGACGCGCAGCCTCAGCAGCCTTCCGCTCCTCTTCCGCCTTACGCGCAGCCTCAGCAGCCGCTTCAGCCTCAAGCCTCTCCTGTGCGATCACCTCAGCCTCAGCCTTCGCCTCCTGATACCCCTGAACCTCAGAAACCGTCTTATCCGCCAGAGCACTGGCAAAAGCAGAAATAGAATCCGCACCATCCGAAAAATCATCCTCAATAGAAAGCTCCTCCACATCTCCATCAGACACAGCACTGACATCATCCACATCCGCAAAAACAACAGAAGGAACCACACCCACAAGAACAGCACTCAGAACAACAGCAGCAAATTTCTTATAAAACATAAACAATAAAACTCCTCTCAGAAAACCACGCAGCAACACAATCCATCCATTCAGACAGAGATTCACAATCCACTTCGCCACGCTCCTCGCTCACTAATTTGTTACAATTTTATTAATTTTGTTACGTAAGTGTGTATCCTACCATAAAAATCCCCACCTGTCAAACCCTTTCACAAAACCTTCACACACCAATCAGCCATCCAGCGCAGCGATGATGGCACATCCCTCACCTTCAGACCACAGGAAACTCAGCCTTTCCTCCCAGCCATCCAGCGCAGCGACGATGGCACATCCCTCACCTTCAGGCCACAGGAAACTCAGCCTTTCCTCCCAACCATCCAGCGCAGCGCTGATGGCTCATCCAACTCCCGGGAATCCACTCAATCCTCCATCCCTCATCAACCCCACACTTCCGCCAGAAGCCCCACACAGCCACCACTACCTCCCGCCCGGAATCGAACAGCCGGGGAGACGGGTGCCGGTTTGCTACGACTCTGCAGGAGGGGAGCTGATTCTTGGCTGGCGGAAATCTGCGTTGTTTTTAAAAAGTCCGCTGTCTGAGCGGCAGCAAGCCGCGAGTTCGGACTTTTTAAAAACGGTTTTAGCAGAATTCCGGCAGCCTAGAAGCCAGCCCCCGACGAAGCCCGGAGCAAACCGGCACCCGTCTCCACGGCGTCCGTCATCCGCCATCCGCCCTCCACCACAAAAAAAGAGCGCCCCGCAGCCCATCCAGACCACAAAGAACGCTCTCCTAATTTCCATCAGCTTACAATCATACACAATCACCTACGATCAGCATACAATCCCATACGATCGCATCAAATATAACTCATAAACCCCTTCCCAACAACCTCACTACTCTTAGTAACCATCAAAAACGCCTGCGGATCCACCTCATCAATAAACCTCTGCAGAAGCACCGCCTGTCTCACATCAACAACCGTCAGAATAATCTTCTTATCCTTATGCGAATAAACACCCTCCCCATGATAAACCGTAGCACTCCGATCCAGCCCATTCATAATAAACTCACAGATCTCATCCGGCTTACTGGAAATGATCGTAAAATACTTATTCAGCTTCATCCTCTCAATAGACTTATCGATCAGCAACGTCTTAGCCATAAGCCCCAGTACAGAACAAAGCCCCGTAGTAAGATCAAACACCATAAACGAAACAACAACGATCACACAATCCACCGCAAACAATGCACCCGAAATATTCATCGTAGAATACTTCTTAATGATCATCGCCACAATATCCGTGCCACCACCCGAAGCATTCTCAAAAAACAGCAGCGCCGCAGCCAGCGCCGGCAAAATGATCGCAAAGCAAAGCTCCAGCATAATATTCCCCGTCAGCGCCCTGTCCATAGGAAAAACCTTCTCAAACACATTCAGAAGCAAAGAAGAAACAACCGTAACATAAGCCGTCTTCACTCCAAAATCCCGGCCAAGAACAATAAACCCGATCACCAGCAAAATCAGATTGATCACCAGGTTGATCTGTGCAGACGTCATCGGAATAAAATGCGAAAACACAACCGCCATACCCGAAACACCACCAAAGGAAAAATTATTCGGAAACTTAAATACATAAATCCCCACATCCATCAGAACAACAGCAAATGTGATAATGATATACTCCATCACACGCTTTGGTATCAGATTTTTCATTAAAAAATATCCTCCTGATCTCCTCAAATAATTTTCACCGGTAACTACCGGTCAAAACCAGCAATCCCCGCATCCTCTTCGTTTATCATACCTTATATCACCAAAAATGCAAATAAAAAAAGACAGAGAAAAATACATTTCCCTGTCCCTTATATCAACGAGCACGATCAACCACAGCTTACAGCCCGAAAAACCTCTCCAGAAATTCCGCCACACCATCATGATCGTTATCTCCGGTCACCTCATTCGCTGCATCCTTTACATACTGTTTGGAATTGCCCATAGCAACACCGATACCTGCACCCTCCAGCATTTCCAGATCATTCTCATTATCTCCGAAAGCGATCACATGCATCCGGTCAATACCAAGCTTTGTGCGAAGCATGGCAAGACCCACACCCTTGTCCACGCCTGCTGCATTAAACTCCGCATTACCGCTGATGGAAGTAGTCACTGCCACATCATCCAGATCCTTCCATTTCTCACGAAGTGCCCTGCTAGTCTCCATATCATCAAAATAAATATTGATCTTCTCTGCCTGATCCAGAATATCTTTCTGATGATAAAAATCCTTAATATATACATGTCTGCTGAGAAAATAATCTACAAAAGTTTTTTCCAGCAGATCTTTATCCGCTACAGATGCCACATAATCTCTGGCATCCGCATCAGAATAGGCGATTCCGTTTGCATAAGCCTCTGCGATCCAGCCTTTTGCGCCGCTGTTTTCCACATCCTTCAGGATTTTACTTACCATTCCTTTTGGCATGGTTTTTCGCCAGATCATCTCATTTTTATCGTAATCCCAGACAACACAGCCGTTTTCCACGATTCCCCATTTCACACCCCGAAGCACAGAAAACTCCCGGGGGATCAGCTCTCTGGTCCTTCCGGTTGCCGGCACCACATAATGTCCGTCATCGATCAGACGCTGCAGAACATTTCTGTTCCTTTCAGAAATCTTATTCTCACTGTTCAGAAGAGTTCCGTCCATATCCACTGCAATGATATATTTTTCCATAAATTCCTCCTGTTTGTCTTCTCCTCACAGGCAAAAAGCGCATCTGCACTGCACCCGGATATCCTTTGGCAGTACAGATACGCACAAATACTCATACCTGCTCTCTGTAAAGCGGAGACTTTTCTTCCACTTTACTACTACATATACAACAGCTCAGGAATTACCGGATCCTCATCATAAACGCCTCGTACGGTCTTAAGTCCGCTTTGATCCCTGTTCTGTCCTTATAGTTTGCAATCTTAATATCCTCTTTATCGGACACATATTTCGCAAGACCTTCTGTACTTACCGTATCCTCAGAAAGGTTTGCCACCACGATCCACTGCTCTTTGTCGGAAGTTCTTAAATATGCAAAGATCTTCTCATCTTCCGGAAGAAGGAGCTGATAGTCACCTTCTGTGAGAAGCTCTTCCTCATGACGAAGACAGATCAGATCCTTATAATAATAAAACACGGAATCATTTTTTTCCAGAGCTTTTTTTACATTGATCTCCTGATAACGATCAGAAAGGCGGAACCATGGCTTACCGGTTGTAAATCCTGCATTTTCGCTGTCATCCCACTGCATCGGAACCCTGGCATTGTCACGACTCTTGTTCCATACTGCCTTGCGGAAATCATCCTCAGAAATGGTTTTGTTCTTAACGACAAGATCCTGATATGCATTACGAACCTCGATATCCTCGTACTCCTCCAGCGGGAACTGCACGTTTGTCATACCGATTTCCTCTCCCTGATATACATAAGGAGTTCCCTGCATACCATGAAGAACGGTAGCATAAGCCTTTGCACATTCCTCGCGGTAAGTAGTGTCATTTCCCCATCTGGAGATCACACGTGGCTGGTCATGATTTTCAAAATACAGAGCATTCCAGCCCTTGTTATAAAGCTTGTTCTGCCACTCACTCATAACACGTTTCAGATCACGGAGATCAAAAGGCTTCAATTCCCACTTGCGGTTTACAGAGCCCGGAATACGGTCGATGTTCATATGCTCAAATGTGAAGATCATATTCAGCTCCTCACGCTCCGGATCTGTAAACAGTCTTGCAACCTCCGGTGTGGAGCCCGGCGCCTCACCTACCGTCATACAGTCATATTTTGAAAGCACCTCCCGGTTCATCTCATGGATAAACTCATGAAGTCTTGGTCCGTTGCTGTGATATTTTCCTGTATAATACTTGCGGCCATCCGTTTTCGGGTAATCCGGGAAGGACTGATCCTTGGAGATAGATGCGATCACATCCATGCGCCATCCGTCAGCACCTTTGTCCATCCAGAATTTCATCAGATCATAGATTTCCTTACGGACGGTTTCATTTTCCCAATTGAGATCCGGCTGTTTTCTGCTGTAAAAATGAAGGTAATACTGGCCGCGCTCTTCATCATATTCCCAGGCACTTCCACAGAAGCTGGAGCCCCAGTTGTTTGGCTCACTGCCGTCTGCTTTTGGATCCTTCCAGATATAATAATCACTGTATTTGCTGTCTTTTGATTTCCGGCTTTCCACAAACCATGCATGCTCATCGGAAGTATGGTTGACAACAAGATCCAGAATGATCTTGATACCATGCTCATGAGCTTTTCCGATCAGCTCATCCATGTCCTCGTTACTTCCGAAGCCCGCGTAGATCTTCCGGTAATCACTGATATCGTAACCGTTGTCGTCTTGTGGGGAGTCAAAAACAGGGCTGAGCCAGATCACATCGATCCCAAGGTTCTGAAGGTAGGGGAGCTTTTCAATAATACCCTTGAGATCGCCGAAGCCGTCCCCGTTGGAGTCCTTAAAGCTTCTTGGATAAATCTGATATACAACGGAATTCTTCCACCAATCTTTCATTTCTTATGTCTCCTTTATTTTGCATTGAGCAGATATTTATAATCCGTATTTGCCGCTTATTTATATCCCGTCAGATACTCTTCAACTGCCCTTTTGCAGTCAGTTATTTCAATATAACTTTTTTTCAGGTTTTTTATAGGCGGACCACCTGGGGTCCGCCTTTTCATAGTTCTGATCTTTATCCTTAAGGTTTATGCAATTCCAAGAAGAGAGAGAAGGATGCTCAGGATGATAACACCGATGATCAGAACTGTGATGCTGATATTTTTCTTTTTCAGCAGATAGTAGCACAGAAGAGTCAGTCCAAGAGGAACAATACCGATAAAAATCTGGTCCAGCATGTTCTGGAGGTTCAGAACAGATTCACCCTTCATGGTGAGCTCATAAGTGGAATTAAAGGTTACCATGCTGGCAGTCATGCCGCCGACCATGATCAGACCTACAATGCTGGCAGCTTTTGTCAGGATGTTCATAAGACCGCTTGCATAAACCTTCTGAATATATTCGGAACCAAGCTTGTAGCCCAGGAATGTTCCATAATATTTCACAAGAATAGACGGAATGTTGAAAAGAAGCAGGAACACGATCGGTGCCAGAACATTTCCGGATGCACCAAGACCTACTGCGATCCCGGCTGCGATCACACGGAGAACGCCCCAGAAAATGGAATCACCGATACCGGCCAGAGGTCCCATCAGAGAGGATTTAACTGCATTGATAGAGCTCGCGTCAAAATCCTTCTGCTCGCTGTTTTTCTTCTCCATGGAAGCTACAAGACCCATGATGAAAGTGGAACAGGTGATGGTTGTATTGAAGTAGGACATACTTCTTGTGAGGGCAGCTTTTTTGCCTTTCTCATCGTTTTTGTAAAATTTGTTGATAAATGGCATCAGGGAATAGCAGAAACCGGAAGCTCCCTGTTTTGCCGGGCTTACTGCCGCATACAGAGTGAAGGAACGCCAGAACGCTTTTCTCAGCATTTTTCTTTCATCTGCTGGAATGGATTTCGTTAAATTACTCATGAGAAAAATTCCTCCTCTTCTTCATCAAGATATTCGTCAGAACCACCGGCCGGTGAAGCTGTCACTCTCTGCGCCGCAAGCTGGTTCAGCTTGTAATCATTCATACCAATAGAAATGGCAATGATCACACCGATCACGGCAAGAGCGATCAGTGGAAGCTTTAAGTATGCTGCAAGGACAAAGCCCAGGAAATAAAACATACAGATCTTGTTATCCCAGAGCATCTTCATCAACATTGCCATACCTACTGCCGGAAGAAGTCCGCCGCAAACTGTCAGACCATTCATAACAACATCCGGGATGGCATCCAGAAGTGCACTGACTGCATCAGATCCGAACAGGATCCCGAAAAATGCGAACAGGGAATATAAAAACCAGTTTACAGCCCAGAGCCCATAGTGAAGAGCAACGATCTGTTTTTCTTTTCCTTCTGCCGCCAGACGGTCGAAGGTTTTTGCAAACATACCTACAATAAAAATATAGAGAACGGTCTTAATCTGAAGACCAAGGATACCGATTGGAAGTGCAAGTGTCAGGGCAACCTCAGAGCCTTTGCCAAGCATGATGGCAAAGGCAGTTCCTACAGCTGTGGCAATTCCGGGTTCTGCTGCAGAAGCTCCGCCGATATTTACAACTCCCATGAATACAGCTTCCAATGAAGCTCCGATGATAACTCCTGTGTGAAGATCTCCAAGGAACAGACCTACCAGTGGCCCGATGACGATCGGACGGTTCAGCATGGTAAATCCGACCAGCTCTGCACCGCCGACACAGATAAATACGGCAAGTGCTACAAGAAATGCGTTTAACATTTTTTTCTTTCCTCCCTTTTTTGTGCTACGTTTTATTTATTCAGTGGATGTCAGTCAAGCTTGTCCAGTATATCCTTCACAAGCTTCTGCTCATCATTGGGTACCTGCTGCATACAGGCCTTCGGATCAAGAGCCACCAGCTCTTTCAGTGCCTGCTGTTCTGCTTTTGTCAGCATGATAGTCGGGGTCAGGACAAGCTTCTCGGAAACATCGATTCCATCAAAACGTCCCGTATTTCCTACATTGAGGAATCCGATCTCACCAACACTTTGTCTTATCTTCAGAGCATCCTTTACCGTTCTTGTCAGAACCAGAATACGCATACTGGATGCCTTCGGATTGTTTAAGATACGAATGGCTTCATCCACCGGTTTGATCAGCGATTTGATTCCGCCCGGTACGGCCATTTTCAATGCCATCTTCTGGGTGTTATCGTTAGCTGCCTCGTCGTTAGCTACCACGATTCCCTGTACAGCCAGCTGTTTGGTCCAGGTCATGGCAACCTGTCCGTGGATCAGACGGTCATCTACACGAAGTGCGGTGATCTTTGCTGTGGAATTGTCATAGGACTGGGGAGCCAGAGCTTTTTTCGGTGCGGATTTTTTTGCATACGATGCAGCACCTTCTGAAATCTGCGCAGTATTTTCGATACCCTGTGCATTATCTTCTTCAGCATTTTTTTCAGATGTGGATTTCTTTCCACCGCCAAGGTCTACCATCTGAAGCTCTTCTCTGGCATCATCGATAAACTCCTGGATCTCCTCCTCTGTCACATCGTCATCCGCCATCATGACCTGCATCAGGACCGGAAGGTTGGTTCCTGTGATCAGCGTAACATTTTCTTTCTGGCTGTATCCCAGAAGCTTCTGATTTACGCTTCCTCCCATCAGATCTGTGAAAACGAAAATCCTGTCGTTTTCATGCTGTGCGAAATATTCTTCAAACTTTTTCTCCACATTGTCTTCCGGTGTCACATAAGCGTCGATGGTTGTGATCTCATCCATTTTTCCAACGATCAGCTCTGCTGTATAACGAATGCCGGAGGCCATTTTTCCATGTGTGGCGATCAGAATCTGTTTCATCTGGTATTCACTCCTTCTGTACTCTTTCCCTTTGGTTATGTACCTAACCTTTGTGTTCACACTATAGCATCAAAGTTAGGCTGTGTAAATAGGTTATGTACATAACCTATCATTGTAACAAGTTCAAAATCATGTTTTTGTGCAGGTTTCACATAGAACAGCAAATGCTTATTATCCACATCTTCAGCACGAACCTACATAGGATAACTCTTTTACGATTTCAGGTAAATTTACAAAAAGCCGAAAATACTCTGACTGTCAGACACTGACAGTTCCCGTATATTTCGGCTTTTGATATTTTTATATCTCAGATTCTCTGTACTCTTACTATATTGAAAGTCCCGATTTTCTGTTTTTCATAGTTCTGCAATGACTTCTCGTATCTACCCACTGATCAGATCAGGTACATTCTCTGCAGACTTACTTTTCCTCATGCTGCGGCTGTACAGATTTCCTGGGGATCAGCGTGACCGGAAGCATGATCTCATTTTCACGCTCTTTTTCCACTCCATTGATCCGTTCCATCAGAATTTCCACTGCAAGAGACGCCTTCTGCTCCACATTCTGACTGATAGTAGTCAGACGAGGCACGGAAAATTCCGCATAGCTGATGTTATCGTATCCTGCAATTCCGATCTCCTCCGGAATCTTTACTCCACGACTGCTGAAAAAGCTGATAGCCTCCAATGCATAGAGGTCCGACAGGAAAAACAGTGCGGCCTTTGGTTTTTTCCGCTGGAGCAGCCACGCATAGCTTTCTTTTCGTTTGGCGTAATTCATTCCAAGAGCGGTAAACTGCACCTTCTGCTTTTTCTTTGCAAAATCCTTCGCCGCCCGCTGAGCGCCCATATAACGAAGATGATCCACACCATTATCACGGCCTGCGCAAACCTGGATATGCTCATAGCCGCATTCCAGAAGATATTTTGTCATAAGATAGCCGCCACTTTCGTCGTCCAGTCCGATATTCAGGACATGGTTTTCCTGGCCTGAATCAAGCTCACCATATGCATCAATAGAAACGATCGGTTTGTTGATCAGCTGATAGATTTTTTCGCAGTTGCTTTTGCTGAAGGAAATGGCAATAACACCATCTACATCCCAGCCCATGACCATCTGGAATATCTTATCTGTATCCTTTGCAGAATACAGCATCAGATAATATCCCAGTTCCTGCACGTATTTCTCGATAAAACCGATGATCTTTCCATAAAAAGGATCTCCGATGATAGAATCCCTGAAGTCTTTATGATAATTGATCACAACTGTGATCAGCTGGGATTTTTCTTTATTCAGAACTCTCAGTCCCATTTTCTGGACATACCCCATCTCCCGGATAAGATTCTCGATCTTCTGAATATTGGTAGGAGATACTTTTTTTGTTTTTCCATGTATGACGTTGGAAACAGTTGTTGTACTCACGCCTGCCCTTTGCGCGATTTCCTTAATCGTTGCCATTATCTTTCCTCCAGAGATATTTCTGTGCGGAAGCCACTGCATTGGCTCCGTCTGAAACAGCAGTTACTATCTGGCGAAGTGCCTTGGTACGAATATCCCCCGCTGCAAAAACCCCAGGTGCGCTGGTAACACCCTCTTCTCCGGCACAGATATATCCATTTTCATCCAGCTTGAGCTGGTCCTTTACAAGTGTCGTATTAGGAACGATCCCCACAGCAATGAAAACACCTTCTGCGGTCAATTCCCTCTCTTCATTTGTTTTTATATTACGGATCTTAAGACCGGTCACTTCATCCTGTCCCAGGATCTCAAGGGGAACACTGTCCCACACCATTTCTATATTCTCACAGGCAAAGACTTTCTCCTGAAGTGCCTGATCTGCTCGAAGCGCATCACGACGATGAACAAGATATACCCTTTCACAGAGGCCGGAAAGAAAAACTGCATCCTCTGCTGCCACGTTTCCTCCCCCCACTACCACTGCGGTCCGATCCTTATAAAAAGCTCCGTCACAGGTAGCGCAGTAGGAAACACCAAGGCCGCTCAGATCATCTTCTCCCGGGATATCAAGCTTCCGGTGCTCTGCCCCAAATGCAAGGATCAGAGCTTTCGCCTGATATTCATGCCTTTTTGTACGGATCATCTTGATCTTCCCGGAAATATTTTCCAGGGAAAGGATCTTCTCACGCTGCGGTTCCAGTCCCAGCTTCCGGGCATGCTCCCCGAAGGCTTCTCCCAGATCCATGCCCGATATCCCCGGCATTCCCGGATAATTATCCACCTCATAGGTAGCTGTAACCTGGCCACCCGGTGCAAAGTTTTTATCGATCCATATGGTATTTAACCTGGCCCTGGACGCATAGATCGCCGCCGTGATCCCTGCCGGACCTCCGCCTAAAATTGCAAGATCATAAATATCACTCATGTTATTTCTCCATTTTTGTATATTTCCGCTCACATAATATCATAGATTCCGTAATTTTCCAATATGATAGAACAAAGCGCCACTCTGAAAGGACGTTACTGTTTGCTTCGAGATCGGCAGTATGCTCTGCGGAATATTGCCTGTGAACAGGATGATTCCTAATGAACGTTCATGGGATCAGCGCAGCATAATACAGCAGTATTGCCTGTAAACAGTAACGAACGGATATTTATGCCTCATAAAATCGCAAAAAATAAATCCTCTATTTTTATCACTCTGTTCCTTATCCTGGCACTTCTCACCGGACTCACTGCCGGTTATTTTTCCGCTCACGGGATCACAGAAAACGGAAAATTCGAAGCTTTTTCCAGAAAAGTTTTTCAAAATGAAGTTTCCGGCAGCACCCTTACCCTCCATTATACCCTGGCACATCCGGAAAAACAGGGTATCCGACGAAAAAAAGCTTCTCTTGGCACTGTCCCCACAGATATGAAAAATACATACCAGATCTGCAGCCAGTACGAAAAAAAGCTGAAATCCTTCCGCTACAGCCGCCTTTCCACGAAAAATCAGCTGACGCTGGACTCCATGCTCCTCTATTACCACACGGAAAAATCACTGGGCGACAATTATCTGCTTCAGGAGCCTCTTGGCCCAAGTCTTGGTATTCAGGCTCAGCTTCCGGTTCTTCTGGCGGAATATGCCTTTTATGAAGATCGTGATATCACCGACTATCTCACTCTTCTCACCACCATCCGCCCATACTTTCGGAGCATCCTGGAATTTGAAAAAAAGAAATCCGAAGCTGGTTTTTTTATGAGTGACATCACACTGGACCGGATCCTGGCACAATGCAGTTCTTTTATCCGGAATCCCGACAGCAGCTATATGCTGAATATCTTTCAGAAAAAACTCTCTGAATACGGAAAGCTTTCCGTGCCAGAGCAGAACGCTCTGCTCCTGGCCCACCAAAATCTTATGAAAACAGAAGTCATCCCAGCCTATCAGGAACTTATGACCGGTCTGGAAGCTTTGCGTGGCACAGGAAAAAACACTCGTGGCCTGACTTATTTCAAGGGAGGAAAAGCCTACTATCTCTATCTTCTTCAGAGTCAGACCGGCTCTTACGTTCCTGTAAAGCAAATGGAAAAACGACTCTCCGGACAGCTTTCCGACGAGATCGGCATCGCAGGAACCATACTTCGACAAAACCCGGAGCTTCTGACTACTCTCAGCCGGGGAATCACTTTCAGAGAAATAAAGCCTGCCCAGATGCTGAATGCCTTGCAGCAGAAGATCCAAACAGACTTCCCACCTCTCACAGATGTCACCTTTGAGCTCCGCACAGTCCACGATTCCATGAAAGAATATCTAAGCCCCGCCTTTTATCTCACCCCACCTATGGATACCGGAACCCCCAATGTGATCTACATAAATCCGGCTGCCAGCTACCAGGGTCTGGAGCTTTTTACCACACTGGCACATGAAGGATTCCCGGGGCATCTTTACCAGACTGTCACCTTCCAACGCCAAAAATCCTCCAACATCCGAAATCTTCTCTGCACCTCCGGCTTTGCAGAAGGATGGGCCACCTACATCGAACCCTATGCCTACCAGTACGCCGCCGATTATATTCAGGATCCTTCTGCCACAGAGCTTGCCAGGATCTCCTGGCTGAACCGAAGCATCAATTTATGTATGTACTCCCTTCTGGACATTGAGATCCATTACAACGGCTGGACTCAGGCCGAAGCCGCCAGCTTTCTGAAAGCCTTTGGCATCGAAGACAGCGCCGTTGTCTCCGAGATCTACCAGTATATCCTGGAAACCCCGGGAAATTATCTGAAATACTACTGGGGCTACTTAAGCCTTCTAGACTTACGCACTTCCGAACAGAACCGCCTTGGCCAGGACTTTGATCTGAAAGCTTTCCACAACCAGGTACTGAAGATCGGTGGTGTACAGTTCCCGGTGCTGGAGAAGTATATTGATGCGGAATTTTGAAACTGTTTTTTCACTCCAACCCAGCAAAAAACAGTTCATAAAAATCATCCTCACCCTCAAGCATCGGAGAATTCTCTCCGCCGCCATTGGTACTCCTCTTCATCGCTGCATAAAATTCCTCACCAGCTGCGATCAGATCCATCTCATAAACCGGAACCCCAAGCTCCCGGCACTTCTTACAGAAAACAGCCAGCGGCTCTTTCTCCCTGCGGGTAGCAAGCAACATCTCCCGAAGCGCCGGGTCCCTGCGGGCCTTTTCCTTCAGATTATCAAGCATCTCCACAACTTCCATCAGACTCAATCCCCCTTCACACAGCTTCTGAACAGCACATCCAGTTCCGGAATCTCCCTTTTCAGAGAAACCAGCTCCCCATCCCTGGTAAAACAATGCTTCGAGGAAGCCTCTGTACAAACCTCACTTCTGGTCACATTAAAAAACTCATAAGCCAGTTCCAGAACCACACCACTGTACTTCTTCACCGAAACCGAAATCTCCACCACATCATCAAAAAGCACCGGCTTCTTATAAGAAACCGAAACCCCCGCAACAGGAGAAACAATCCCCCGCTTCTCCACCTCACCATAACCAAAGCCCAACTCCTTCATGAAATCGATCCGGGCCTCTTCCATCCATTTCACATAATTGGAATGATGGATGATCCCCATCTGATCCGTCTCATGATACTGTGCCTTACGCCTGTAAACACCCATGTCTATATCCTCTCTTCTGTAAAAATCTGACATTTGTCACCAGTAACAAAATATCCTCTTTATTTCTCACAAACCATACTCTTTATACAACTCCCTGCAAGCCTCCGCACTGTCTATGATTTTCCCAATCTCATCCATTCGACCATCTGCGATCAATTCCCCATCCTCCAGCTGATGCTCATTCCGAAGATGCACAATCTTTACATTCTCCGGATACGAAGTATGAAACACCTCATTGATAAGCGGGACGATCAGATAAGTCATCTTCTCCATCATCGTCCGAAAAACATCATCAAATATAGTATTATTGGTCATTAACACTCCTACTGGTATATACAAATTATACCACACAAACAAAACATGAAAACACCATAAACCAGCATTTCACAAAATACACAGTAACAAAAAATGGAAAACGCTTCAGAATCTAAAGCTCCAGAAATGTCCATACAGACAAAAAGATCTTATAAGATAAACCAACCATACCACACACTATAATAAAAAGCACTGAAATTTCATCCAAAAATTCCGACACACTCAAACCAACAACACAACACCTCCACACCACCAGGCCGACAGCAAAGCACCTCCACACTACCAGGCCGACAGCAAAGCGCCTCGGCCATCCCCTCCGTCAGACCACAAGGAAACTCAGCCTTTCGCCCCAAGCATCCAGCGCAGCGCTGATGCCCCATCCCCTACCGGGAAACCACTCAACCTACCACTCCAAACAAACCTACCACCCAGCCACCCTAGCCCTACCGCACTGAACCTCACAGCCCGAGCCGGGGATGCTGTCTGGTCTGCCTCTGCAGGAGGGGAGCTGATTCTTGGCTGGCGGAAATCTGCGTTGTTTTTCAAAAGTCCGCTGTCTGAGCGGCTGCAAGACGCGAGTTCGGACTTTTGGAAAACGCTTTTAGCAGATTCCCGGCAGCCTAGAAGCCAGCCCCCGACGAAGCCGCAGACCAGACAGCATCCCCGGCTCGGGCGTACGTTCACCCCCACCACCCTCTTCCCACCAAAATAAAAATCTGCTATAATACAACCACACAACAAAAATCAAAAATAACAAAGCGAACAATCACCAATCAATCGCATTCAAAATCCAAAGAAAGACAAGGTAAAACATAAATGAAATTTCCACCCAACATCAAAATCCCCGGCTCCCTCAAAGGAGTCTTCAAAAAAAGCTCCACCCCGGAGCCCCTCAGAGAAACCCGGCGCAACCCCAAGGACAACATCCCCCTGAACTTCCGCGAACGCAGCAATGCCCGCGTAAGTCTTATGGCATCCGTCATCGTCCTTGCGATCCTGGTCCTCTTCTTCAATCAGCTGGACTACCGCCTCATCCGCAAACCAGCCATAGACGCCCAGAAAAAAGCCGCGGCAGTCAAAGCCAAGGCCGATCAGGAAGCAGCCGACACCACTGCCGAAACTACCACTGCCTCCGTCATCGCAGTAGGCGACAACCTCTATCACCAGAGTCTCATCGACGCAGGCGCATCCTCTGATGGAAACTGGAACTACGACAAGATCTACACCCACATCAAGGACGCCATCAAGGACGCAGACATCAAAATGATCGATCAAGAAACCGTCTTCACAACCGACCATGACAGCGTAAGCTCCTACCCATCCTTTGCAACACCCACAGAAGTAGGAGACGCCATTATAAAAGCAGGATTCAACGTAGTAGAATCCGCCAACAACCACATCGATGACTTCGGCGAAGGCTTCCTCACAGACACACTGAACTTCTGGAAAACCAAATATCCGGATGTCACACTTCTGGGGATCCACGACTCCCAGGAAGATGCCGACACCGTCAAGATCCGTGAAGTAAACGGTATCAAGATCGCATTTCTGGATTACACCTACGGCACAAACGTAGGCGGCATTGAAGGAAAAGACTACATGATCGACATGATCCGCAAAGACAAGATCACAGCCATGATCCAGAAAGCAAAACAGCAGGCCGACTGCATCATCTTTGTAGCACACTGGGGTACCGAAGACGAAACCATGCCAAACGAATACGAAAAACAGTGGGCAGCCTACCTTATGGAGCAGGGCGTAAATGTCATCATCGGCGGACATCCACATGTACTCCAGCCATATGGCCGCCTTACTGATGACAAAGGCAATGAAACTGTAGTCTTCTACTCTCTGGGAAATTTCGTATCCACCCAGCAGAAGCTGGAAGAACTTCTCGGCGGAATGGCAAAATTCACCATTCAGAAAACCGTACAGGACGGCAAGACCTCAATTGAGATCCTGACCCCTACAGTGGAACCTCTGGTCATGCATTACAACAGCGATGCCGGTGAATTCGGACCATATATGCTTTCCGATTACACAGAAGAACTTGCATCTCAGAACGGTGTACAGTCATACATTGGCTCCGGTGTATTCACTCTTGACAACCTGAAAAAGAAGTTCAACGAGATTATGTCCATGAATGTCACTCCATCCACAGGAACCAACCTCCTGGATGTGACCATTGACACAGACCTGAACATGATCGACGCATCCGGAAATGTCGTAGAAGATACCGACTCCATCACAGCAGAAAAATATTACGCAGATAAAGGCATTGACATCACTTCCGAAGACTTTAACTCTGCTGATAATAACTCAGGCAGCACAGACGACTCCTCGGATGACGGTTCCTACGACGACGGTTCCTACGATGACGGTTCCTACGATGACGGTTCCTACGACGATGGTTCCTACGACGACGGTTCCTACGATGATGGTTCCTACGACGACGGTTCCTACGATGATGGTTCCTACGATGATGGTTCCTACGATGATGGTTCCTACGATGATAGCGAAGAATAGCGATAACTTTTCGTAACCAGTTTATACCCAGATCCATAAAATACCGGAGATCCGGCACCTCTGAAGCCAACACTTCAAAGGTACACAGATCTCCGGTATTTTTATTTTATCTTTTATATTTTCTTTCAAAGATTTCGCTATACAGAATATCAGTATGTAAATATACCAACTCCATAAGCTTCCAAAGGATATGCAAAAGAAAATTCCCGGTTGTCACAATTTTTCTTTTCGGCTTTAAATACCTTACCCTTCGGAAGAAGCCCCTGCTCATCCATGATCAGCTTGTACTGTTTTTTCTTCGGAACGCCTACACGGTAATCCGGACGTGCTACCGGTGTAAAGTTGCATACTATCAGGATATTATTACGTCTTGTAGGAGATTTTCTCACAAAGCTGAAGATACTTCTGTCGCCATCGTTGGCATTGATCCACTCAAATGCAGATGGATCATTATCTGCACCGTAAAGTGCCGGATATTTGCGGTAGATATGCAGAAGATCACTGACATACTGCTGCAGCTTCTGATGATTTTCCTCGCCAAGAAGATACCAGTCAAGCTCTCTGGCCTCACTCCACTCACGCAGCTGTCCGAAATCCTGTCCCATAAACAGAAGCTTTTTACCCGGATGCCCGAACATAAAAGTATATCCGGCCTTCAGGTTCTTGAATTTATCATCCAGCTCTCCTGGCATCTTCTCCAGCATAGAACACTTCAGATGTACTACCTCATCATGAGACAGAACCAGAACATATTTCTCACTGTATGCATAAGTCATAGAAAATGTCATCTTATTATGATTAAATTTACGGAAATATGGATCTAGCTTCATGTATTCCAGGAAGTCGTTCATCCAGCCCATATTCCACTTCAGAGAGAATCCAAGCCCGTCGTCTTCTGCCTTACCTGTTACCATCGGCCATGCGGTAGATTCCTCTGCGATCATGACAGTTCCATGATTTCTTCCGAGAACAACGGTATTCAGATGCTTAAAAAATTCAATAGCCTCCAGATTCTTGTTTCCGCCGTATTTATTGGCGATCCACTCACCGTCTTTCTTACCGTAATCCAGGTAGAGCATGGATGCAACCGCATCTACACGAAGACCATCAACGTGGCATTCCTCTACCCAGTAAAGAGCGTTTGCGATCAGGAAATTCTTCACCTCCGGACGTCCGTAATTGTAGATCTTGGTTCCCCAATCCGGATGCTCACCCTGTCTCGGATCTGCATGCTCATATACAGCAGTTCCGTCAAAGTTAACCAGTCCGTGTGCATCCTTCGGAAAATGTGCCGGTACCCAGTCAAGAATGATACCGATTTTCTGACGGTGAAGATAATCCACCAGATATTTGAAATCCTGCGGTGTTCCGTAGCGGGAAGTCGGTGCGTAATAGCCGGTTACCTGATAGCCCCAGGAACCGTCAAAAGGATGCTCTGCGATACCCATAAGCTCCACATGGGTGTATCCCATTTTTTTGACATACTGTGCAAGCTTCGGCGCCAGTTCTCTGTAGGAATAGAAACCATCCTCATCCTCTGCTGTCTGCGGATGCTTCATCCAGGAACCCGGATGCACCTCATAGATAGACATGGCACCTGTGTCCGGATCAAAGTTCTCGCGATTTTTCATCCAGGTATCATCTTTCCATTTATAGTTGGTGATATCTGTAATACGAGAAGCTGTTCCGGGACGCATTTCAGCGGCATTGGCATATGGATCTGCCTTGTAAAGCTCCTCACCATGTGCACCTGTAATGTAAAATTTATACAGCTGTCCGATCTTCGCTCCCGGTACAAATGTCTCATAAACGCCAATGGGTCCAACTTTTTTCATGGGATTCTTCTCCGTATCCCATTCGTTGAATTCACCTATAACAGAAACCGCCTGTGCATTAGGTGCCCACACTGCAAAATAAACCCCTTTTTTCCGGTTCTGCGTATCTGGATGTGCTCCCAGCTTCCTGTAAATATCATAATTCGTGCCCTGACCAAACAGATACTGGTCAAGCTCCGTAAATTGTAATTTTTTTCCCATTTTCAGGTACCTCCCTTTATAGTTCTGCCACCGTCCATTCCCCAATTTTAAGTGGAATTTTTTATTCTATAATTATACCAATCCCCATATTTTCAGTCAAGGAAAAACCCTCTCCGGCTAATATGTGTCTATTATCCGACAATGTCAGATAAAGTCAAAAAAGAGACCTGAATGACGCACATTTTGTCATTCAGGTCTCTCCTGTCATTTTTTAGTATTCTTCGCTTCCATCGTCATAAGATTCGTCGTAGGAACCATCATCATAGCTTCCATCATCGGAAGATCCATCCGAATAATCACTTTCGTCAGAGCCATCGGAATAGTCCCCTTCATCGGAAGATCCGTCACTGACATCCGATCCGTCAGAAGAATCGCTTCCATCGGAGCCATCCTCAGAGGAATCCTCTGAATCACTGGAATTTCCTGCATATCCTGCAACACGACCAGCCTGAAGAGAGCTGTCCCAGAAGTCAGAATAGGAAGCACTCTGTAACGTAACATCCTTCGCTTCTGCAAGCTCGCTGACTGTTACAAGCTTATATCCCTGGTCGATCAGTGCCGGGATCAGCTTCTCTGTGGCACACTTCACAGATGGTTCATGAATATCATGCATCAGGATGATAGAACCATCTCCCAAGGAAGAATCATTCATGATCTGATTATAATCTGCATCCGCATCCATCAGCTTCCAGTCCAGAGAATCTGTAGACCACATGAAGAAAGGCTTGCCAACTGCACTCATCTGCTCATCTGTGATCGCGCCATACGGTGCACGACATACCGTTGATGCCTGCCCACAGGCTTTTACCAGTGCATCATCCGTCTTCTGGAACTCCTGCATAACAGAATCCAGATCCATATTCGGCAGCGTCTGTTCCGGATGATCCCAGGTATGGTTACCGATCTCGCAGCCAAGCTTTACCATTCGCTGTATGGTAGATTCACGGCCCTCCACATTCTGTCCCAGCATAAAGAACGTAACATGGATATTATATTTCTCAACAGTATCAAGAAGTGTCTCTGTATACTCTCCAGGACCATCATCAAAAGTCAGAGCGATCATCGGGCGCTTCTTGGAAGGATCATAAGAGCCATCCTCATTAAAATAATAGTCCTTCACACCTTTCTCCACCCATCCGGTCTGCATGTATCCCTTTTTATCAAAGCTATATGTTGTTCCGTCAATATCCGCAAAACCATTTACATAATATGTACCATCCGGATTCTGATACCACTTTCCTGTAGAATCCTCATGCCATCCCGGAGTCATAACAGAAAGCCTTTCGCCTGCTGCACTGCCCTTTACCGGCATCACCGTTGCATCCGTACCGGAATCCGCGCTGTCTGTATCCGAAGCAGCCGTATCCGTCGATGCCGTACCGTCCTTCGTACTGCTGTCTGTGGAAGCTCCGGCGGTATTTGCCTGAACATTTACTGTCTCCGCATCCTTATTGCTTCCGCCGCCTGCATGGTTGACGATGGGAAGAATTACCCCTCGAACAACAAAAACCAGCAGAAGAATCGCCGCAACTACACAGGTTATCCGCTTCATCATCCGCCGCCGTCTTAACTGTTGCTGTTTTCTGCGCATCCTCTCACGCAAAACTCTTTTGTCCATTTTTTACATCCCCGTTTATATACTCATATCTTTCTTTGATATTTAATGTCTGTCTTTAATCATACCGCATTTAACGCTTAAATACAATGGAAATTCCCGAAAGAATCTCTTAATTTGTTACTGTTCACTCCGTTCTCAGTAACACACTTCGCGATGCACATGTAAAAAAAATGGTACCCGGAACACATTCCGGGCACCACACTTTTTTAGCTGCTGATACTGTCAGATCACTCCTGCCCCGCTGCATCCGATGTGCTGCTGTCTGCATCCTGATCCGCCTCGCCGTCTTCCGGCACCATATCTGTAGCCTCTGCCGCTTCCAGCTCTTCATCCACGGTACCTTCCGCACTGCTTCCGTCCGAGGAAGGATCATCTCCGTTTACTCCCTGGGTATCACCGGCAGAAACCTTCTCCTCAACCGTTGCATTGTCCAGGATAAAATCTTCCACTCTGAGAAGTCCGATGGATTCATCCACGGCTGCCTGTCCGTATTTATCTACCAGCGCAGCCAGATCCTTCACACTGTATGCTTTGATCAGTTCATCCTGGATACTGAGAGATTTTTTATCTTCAAGTGTCATATTCTCCGCATCCATGATCCCCTGTACGATCAGGTTCTGCTTTACTTTAAACTCCGCATACTGACCGCTCTGCTCCTCAAAATCATCCATGGAGATTCCCTGAGCTTTTACAAAATCCTCCAGCGTCATATCACCCTGTTTTGCATAATTCTCATACAGACTGCGAAACTCTGTCTTGGCTGTATCCAGATCCTCCTGTGGATATTCCTTCACTTCAGATGCTGAGAGCACTGTGTTCCATGCAGTTTCACGCAATGTGTTCTGTGCACTTGTCTTCGCTTCATCCTCCAGTGTGGTACGGATTTCCTTCTTGTAATCATCCACACTCTTGCAGTCTGTATTCTTGGCTACCCAGGTATCGGTAAGCTCAGGTGCACGCTTAAAGCTCTGCAGAGTGACCTTAAATACCACTTCCTGTCCGGCCAGCTCTTCCGAAGAGTATTCCTTCGGGAAAGTCAGATCGAGATCCTTGGTCTCACCTTTTTTCATTCCGATGATCCCGTCCTCAAATCCGTCGATAAACGTTCCGGAGCCTATGGTCAGCTCATAATTATTTGCAGTACCGCCGTCAAAAGCCACTCCGTCCTTGGTTCCCACATAATTAATGATAACCACATCTCCGTTCTGAACACTGCCTTCCGTTACTTCCTCAGCCTTGTTCTGAAGTTCTTCCTTGATCCTTCCGTCAACCATATCATCGGTTACGGCTTCTACTGTGTTATCAAGAGTCAGTCCCTTATATTCTCCGATGGTCACATATTTGCTCACATCATCCACGGAAACAAGCCTTGTATCTCCGGAGGCTGCCTCTTCGCTGTCTTTATTGGAATCCGTTTCTTCTGACTCTTTGGAATCTGCAGATCCGGAATCTTCTTTATCTGTTGTATCCTGCGCTTCTGCTGCAGGTTTTTTGTCATCTTTCTGGTCTGTTGATGTGCCACATGCAGTGATCGCCAGTGCCGCACACAGTGCAAGAACCATGAGATATGCTTTTTTCTTCATAACCTACTCCCTTCATCAAGTACTGTCGGTTCGATTATAATCTTTTTTTATACAGATTTGTAAAGTGTGTTTGCTGTCTTACATTTCCGGTACCGGTGTCGGTCTGGAAGAATCCCACACCTCCGATACATCAAACAGGTCACTGAGCATATCCGGATTGTAATACATTCTGTATCCATCCAGATTCCGTCTTCCCTGACGGAAATATTCACTTGTGATCTGCACAAAATACTGACTGGAATCTACATTGCAGAAATAGCGGTAGCCACGGCTTTTGTAATACTCATACTTCTCATTATCCGAAGTGTATCCTTCCCAGTCGCCGATATCCGCACCAAAGGCAAAAATGATCATATCGGTTTTTCCGAGGATGGGTGCCACATATTTTTCCCATTTTTTATTATCGGTCTTCAACTCCGCTGCTGTGGAGCTTGTAGCGTTTCTGTGACCCCAGGTATGGCTTGCAAATTCCCACCCGTCCTTTTTCATGGCCTTCGCCACTTTTTTGGCTGCTTTTACTTCTTTATCATAGTCAAAATCCGGATTGGCCTTGAGAAAAGCCTTCTGGTCATCCTGAAGATTCTTCTTGGTCTTATATGCCCCATCTGTACGGTAGCCCAGAACACCATTATAACCGGTCATTGCTAGAATACCCTTTCTTCCATGATAGGAAAAATCCGGATGTTCTTTGATAAAGGAATCCAGGATCGGCACCACATCGTAATCTCCGGTCACAACTGTACCGTCTGCCTTCTTATACTCGCATTTGATATCTCCGTTGTCGTCGATCACCAGCTTTGTGGCAAATCCGTCTCCGTCCATATAATGATAGTAGCTGACGTCATCCTCTGAAAGAACAAAAGGGATCTTGCCTTCCGGCAGCATGATCTTTCCCTTGCTCATGGTTCCGTCATCATTGATCACAGCCATATCATGAGGACTCACCAGTACGTAACCCTTATCATACATGATCTGGAGCATTTTTTTGAATTCGCTGACTGTGGTCATCATCTGATTATATCCGGCCTCATCGGAATCTCCGTCAAAGGCCAGTGAGGTATTCACGATCAGGGAATGAAAAAATACATGGGTGATATTCTCAAGTGGATATTCCACACAGGCATCTCTTTTTTTCATGTAGGCTGCTGCTGCTTCCTGCATCTTGTCACTGGTAGCAAATTTCCAGTTGTTTTTCAGCACGGAGATCGCGCCGGTATAATCATACTGCTGTGCCAGTTTTTTGGCTTTTTTGAGAAGTGTTTTTTCGTCTGAGGAAGTACTGTCAGAGCTGTTCTCGGCTGCTTCCCTTTTCTGTGTTTCTTTTTCTGCCTTTTTTTCTTCCTTCGGTGTCTCGGTAGCTGCCGGCTGGTCCTCCGGATCCGCTGCTACTTTGGCTTCTTCGGACTGTTCTTCTTCGGCTTCTACTTCCGCTCCATCAGACTGTGTATCCTCGTCATCCTGTGTCCCGGAGATCATATTGTCCACCTGAACAGTGACCGGATGGTTTCCGCCCACAAGAAGTGACGCCGCAAGCACTGTTGTCAGTACACCTGCAATTTTTTTCTTCATAATAATATATATGCCCCTTTCTAAAAGTCCCCTCGTATCTCCGGATATGACCGTTACATCGGCGGTACCGGTGTCGGTCTTGCCGGATCAAAAACATCTTTTACGTCAAAAAGATCGGATAACAGTTCCGGGTTATAATACATACGGTATCCATCCAGATTTCGTCTTCCCTGACGGAAGTACCGATCCCGGATCTGTACATAATACTGGCTGGAATCCACGTTGCAGTAATAATTATATCCCTGCCCCTTCAGATATTCGAATTTATCCCCGGAATACTCCTGGTCATTGGTAATGTCGGTTCCAAAAGCAAAAATGATAACATCCGTTCCCCCGATCAGCGGATCTACATTTTTCTTGAAACGTTCGGTATCTGCCTGAAGCTTCTCCAGTGTGACCTGTCCCACATTCTGATGTCCCCAGGTATGGCTCGCAAATTCCCAGCCTTCTGCCTTCATGGCATCGGCAACCTTTTTTGCGGCTGCCCGTTCTTTTTCCAGGCTGAAATCCGGATGTGCATCCAGCCACTGTACTTTATTTTCATCCAGATCTGCCGGACGGGTCTCATAGCTTTCGTCGGTCCGGTATCCCAGGATCCCGTTGTATCCGGTAAGTGCCAGGATTCCTTTTGCACCGCGGTATGAGAAATCCGGATGCTTTTCCACAAAACGGTCGATCAGCGGAACCATGTCGTAATCTCCCACGGATACGCTTCCGTCATCTTCCACATATTCATTGCGGATCTTTCCTTTATCATCCACGATCAGCTTCGTGGCATAGCCGTCACCGTCCATGTAATGATAATAGCATACATCATCCTGTGAGAGGACAAACGGCGTTTTCCCAGGCGGAAGAAGGATCTCTCCCTCTGTGATATTCCCGTTGTCGTCTGCCTTTGCCATGTCCTTGATGCTTACCATCACATAGCCCTTGTCATACATGGTCTGCGTGATCTTGTTAAACTCATCAATGGTTGTCATGACCTGATTATAATCTGCTTCTTTGTAGTCTCCGTCAAACGCTTTGGATGGATCCTTGATCAGAATATGATAAAAGACATGTGTCACCTTTTCAAGGGGCCATGCCGTACAGGTTGCTTTTATGTCTTCGTATTTTTTTGCAGCTGCCTGCATCTTCTTATCCGAATCATAGGACGGAGCCTTTTTCAGAAGATCGATAGCTTTGTCATAGTTATACTGACTGGCCAGAAGCTCTGCCTCTGCGAGAGTATCTTTGGAAGCGGTCTCTGTATTTTTAGTACCTGCTTCTAAAGCTTTTTCTCCGGAAACGGTCTGTTCTTTCTGTTTGTCAGAAGAAACTGTCTTCTCTTTTGAAGCCTTCTCACTTCTGCCCTTCAGCGCACCGACTCCTACTGATGCCCCGACTGCGACGATCATTGCCGCTGTTATGATGGCCAGACGTTTTCTGCGTTCCTTCAGCTGGCGCTTTCTGCGGCGTTTCAATATCTCTTTCCGCCATTCTTCGTACTCAGGAGTTCCCATTTCCGGTCGGGTTCCCCCGGGCTTTTTCTCTTTCATATAATATTTCCTCCATCTCTGGTTTATCCATTACATATGTTAGCTCAAAGATAGTTATGTCCTGTATTCTCTGCAGCATACACAGATGAACTGCATCGTAATCATTATAACTGGTAACTGCTGAAATTTCCACCGTTCCACCTGTCTTTTTCACTTTTTTAATTGCCTTTTTGACGAAACAATGCTAAAATGTTGTTTGCGTAATGTAACCGATTGCGAAACAAATATATATACAGGGGGATTCTCAAATGAGTACAGTTACCATCGTTCTTCTGGTCATCCTCGTTATTCTGATCGCAGCAGTGATCGCACTCTATTTCTTCGGAAAAAAAGCTCAGAAAAAACAGGACGAACAGCAGGCTCAGATCCAGGCTAACAAGCAGACAGTTTCCATGCTGGTCATCGATAAAAAACGGATGCCGCTGAAAGATTCCGGACTTCCACAGATGGTCATCGACCAAACACCTAAGCTTATGCGCCGGTCCAAGCTTCCGATCGTAAAAGCCAAAGTCGGTCCGAAGATCAGTATCCTTATTGCAGATGAAAAAGTTTTTGATCTGATCCCGGTCAAAAAAGAGATCAAAGCTGAAGTCAGCGGTCTTTACATCGTTGGCGTAAAAGGAATCCGTGGTTCTCTCGAAGCACCACAGAAGAAGAAAAAAGGCTTCCTCGCAAGATTCCGTAAATGATCAGAATCCAAAACAGCCGCCATGCTTTCAGGAATTCCCCTGATGCACGGCGGCTTTTCTTATGTAGTGTAATTATATATCTTTTATTTTCTGCAGGATCTATAAAACAAAATCCTTGCAGTCTCTTGGCTGTACCTGGATTGCCAGATAGCAGTCTGCCACATGTTCTTCATTCATATCCAGCGCATAATCTGCTTTGATCTGAAGGTTCTCTTCGCTTTCCGTCAGCTCCAGATTCGTAGCTGAGATTCCCATCTGAAGTGTTCCGTAAGGGGTAGTATAATAGGTCATGTTTTTTTTGCCCTGTTCAAATACCATGTGTACATTGACCAGTCCCTTCTTGCTGACCTCCAGACCCTTTCCGGATACTTTTATGTAATTGATGGTGGGTTCTGCTGTTTCATCCAGCAGTTCCTCATATCTGAGATAATGAGAACCATTACGGAAATAATACTGTCCCGGAACAATGATCTCTATAGGTTCCTGATCCCCCTGTGCATCCATCATCTGAAGCCCTCTTACATGGATCAAAACTTCTTTCTGCATTCTTTTCTCCTATCATTTATGTACAGATCTGTTTAATATTTTTCGATATCGATCTTCTGTGTTTTTTCTACGTTATACGGCAGGATGGAATTGGCAAAATCCTTAAACTTCTCTGCAAGATCACTTACATAAAAGCGATACGGGAATTCCTCCTGTGCTACCTCATTGCTGGCAAGATCCAGTCTGGAGAGCAGCTTTTTAAGCTCCAGCGCCGTCTCATATGCAGGATTCACAAGGCAGACCTCCTCACCCATGATCTTGCGGATGGTAGATCTTAAAAGAGGATAGTGCGTACATCCGAGGATCAGTGTATCGATCTCCTGCTCCTGCAGCTCCTTCAGATATCTTCTGGCAACCTCCTCGGTGACCGGATCATGATACCAGCCCTCTTCTACCAGTGGAACAAACAGCGGGCACGCTTTTCCGATCACGGTGATCTCCGGATCCAGTTCCTTCAGATAAGAGGCATGGATACCGCTTCCTACCGTGCCCACCGTTCCGATAATGCCCACCCGTTTATTTCTGGTTTCCTGGGCAGCAACTTTGGCACCGGCCTCGATCACTCCAAGGATCGGGATATCCAGTTCATCCTTCACCGCATCCAGAGCAAATGCACTGGCTGTATTACAGGCCACCACAATGGCCTTCACCTTCTGTTCCTGCAGAAAATGAATGATCTGGCGGGAATAACGGATCACCGTTTCTCTGGATTTGCTTCCATAGGGAACTCTGGCTGTGTCTCCGAAATATACGATTTTTTCCGATGGGAGATTGCGCATGATCTCCCGGGCTACTGTCAGTCCTCCGATACCGGAATCAAACACACCCACCGGTGCGTTTCTGTCTATATTCATTGATCTTATCTCCTGAAATAATTAATCGAACGTGATTGGTCCGTTGAAATATTGTATCACCAATCCAGGGCTTGCGCAAGCCAGAAGGATATCTTCACCGGCTTATTTTCCCCGTTATCCTCTGCTTTTTCAAAACAGAATTCCGGGTAGATCGTTCCCCACCAGGCATAAAACTGTGGCTGCCGATCACCGGCAGTTCTTCTCTCCCAGGTACTCCCTGCAAGGATCACTGCCGTGAGCAAAAGGAACCCTCCTGCTTTTTTTAATACATACTTCTTCATTTTTATATGCTCCATGAGCAAGCCCTCCTGTCAAAAATCTTCTGATGATCTTATCCAGAGATATACTGTACGATTTATCGTACTGATCATCATCTGTATTATTAACAGTCCGGCTCCCATCTATTCATTACTGCCGTAATCCACTTCCAGAAGCTCACCTTCCACCCATATCTCCGGAAGCCAGGGCAGCGTTCCATCCTGACAGAACTGATGATATACCTCCCGCAGAGTCACACCCTTCTTCTGCTGCCCGGATGTGCGGTTCTCCTGGATTCCCTGAAGGTATTCCCCTATGGAGCTTTCCCGGGCTCCTTTCCAGTAAAAAACATCTCCCAGCATATCCGTCCGGAACACGTAGACATCCTCTCCGATATGCTCTTCCTGCTTCAGATATCCGATCAGTGCTTCCCGGGATCCCTCTTCCAGGATCTGTTCATCCAGGATCAGCACTTCAAGATGACCCAGATCCAGAAATTTTTCCTGAGACCGGTTGTAGACTGCCTCGATCTCCTGAAAGTCCCGGCCGGAAAGAGTCAGCACAGAAATCGGATCTTCGTCCGGTTTTTCCTGTCCGGTAGCTGTACTCATATCCGGCATTGCATATTTCAGCACAAAGCCATTCTCTGAAACACCGGCCCCCAGTGCCAGCGGATAAGCTCTTTTTTCCGGTTCTACTGCCGCACAGCCTGATCCCGTCAAAGTGATGACCAGGACAAGTCCTGCCACAGTTACTTTTTTCTTCCGTCTTCCCCGGTTTTCCGTACTGAGAAAAAGCTGTATCACAAGCAGAAACGGCACAAAGATGTACCCCAGATACCAGCCATAATACTCCCGGATCCCCATCCCGTTTCTCTCATACAGGGAAAGCAGCCAGCCTGCTGCCGGGATCCAGTACCGACCGGTCCCGAATCCGGTTTTTTTCGCGATCTGATTTCCGTAATGAAACAAACTTCCCAGAGAAAACAAAAGTCCGAATACCAGAAACCCCATCCATATCACATCAAATCTCGCCAGTACGTTTCCCGGAAGATCTGCCCCCTCCAGAAGAGGCAGTACCGGACAGATCTCGTTTTTAAGGCGTGCACCTCCAAAGACTGCCGGAAGAAGGAGCTGCATTCCAAAAATGATCCCGCAAACTGTAAGAAAAGCCAGGATCACAGGTTTTCTGGCACTTCCCTGTTTTTTTGCATACTCCAGCCCGAAGGGAAGAAGTCCTGCTCCTGAAAAAGCACACAAAAGTGTATACAGATCACGGAGCCATCGCTCTCCTGTAAATCCTGTTTCCGGATCTTTCATCACTTCCATAAAGTACTCTGTTTTTCCCTGCCCTGCACATAAAAGCATCAGAAGAAGGATCCCTGCCAGAAAAATCCTCCCGGACACCTCAGCGATCCGCCCTCTTCTCTGCATTCCGCGATGCGTTCCCAGACTACAGGCTGCAACTGCAAGAAGAGACAGCCATTTTCCGGAAATCCCGCTGATCAGACTTTCCGGGATCACCTCCCCCAGAAGGCCCGAAAGAAATGCCGAACTTGCGATCACATATACCAAAAAGAACAGGCCAATAAATCGTACAGTAAAACTTCCTGTCCTTTTGGAAAGCTCTCCATATGCAGGTGTCAGACGTATCAGCCAGATCACATAAAAAGAGAGCACTACGGCCGCAGCAGCTGTCCCTGCCATGGCACTGATGCCCAACATCGCTCCATTTTTAAACAGGCACAGCAGAAACGGCGCCGGAAACACCAGTATGATCTGCCGAAAAAGCTGTCTGTGGGAAATCCTGTTATTCTCCGCAAATCTCATAACCTTTATCCTTTCCGGCTCCATGGCCTTGTCCGAAGCCTGCGTTTCTGGGCATTTCTGGCATACAGTGGACGGAATTTCCGCTTCCGGAAGGGCTGTCGCAAAATCCTTCCACCGGTTTCCGCCTCACTGTTCTTCTCTACAAAAGGTACAAGATATGGGACACCGAAGCTTAAAAGTCCTGCCAGATGCGCCATGGTGAGATACAGTCCCAACACGATTCCGAATATACCTAGAAATCCTCCCAGAAACAGAAAAGCGTACTTCAGAAGCCGGAATGCAGAAGCAAATTCCTCATTAGGTATAGCCAGTGATCCCAGTGCTGTCAGTGCCACGATGATCACTACCACCGGGCTGACAAGATTGGCCTCCACCGCAGCCTGTCCGATGATCAGTCCTCCTACGATCCCAATGGCATTTCCAAGAGCTCCCGGGATCCGCACACCAGCCTCCCGTATCAACTCAAAAGACAGTTCCAGGAACACCAGCTCCACTACACTGGAAAATGGAACACCCTCTCTTGCCTGTGCAAAGGAAAGGATCAGATTCGCCGGAAGGATCTGTGTATGAAACCGGATCACAGCCAGATAAAGTCCGGGGAGCAGCGTTGCCACAGCCATGGCCAGATACCGGAGCACCCGCAGGAAGGATGCCATCTCAAAACGGTTGTACCAGTCTTCACTGCTTTCCATAAAACTGTTGAATGCTCCGGGAACCACCAGTGCCACCGGCGAATTGTCGCAGAGCAGAACTGCTTTTCCATTCAGCAGCTCCTGGGCAGCCCGGTCCGGCCGCTCCGTTGTCTGAAACTGAGGAAAGGGAGAATACCATGCTTCTTCTGTCAGCTGTTCCAGCATCCCGCTGTCCAGGATCCCGTCCACTGCAAAAGATTCCAGACGCTCTTTCACAGCAGTCAGAAGCTCCTCATGGACCAGATCCTCCACATAAAGAAGCTGTACCACCGTATTGGAGCGTACACCGATGCTGCTCTGCTCCACCTTCAGCCTGGTATCCCGGATCCGCTTTCTCACAAGGGCCGCATTGGTTTTTACACTGTCACAGAACCCCTCCTTGGAGCCTCTGAGGACCTTTTCCGTTTTCACCTCTGATACAGCCAACCCCGGATATCCTTTACTGGAAATTTTCATTGCTTTGTCGTATCCATCCAGAAAGAAAACTGCATTTCCCGAAAGAATGGCACCAAATACCTCCTCCATGGAAGACAGCTCCTTCACATCTGCAATTCCAAGACTGTTTCGGCGGATAAATTCCCGGATCTTTTCCTCCGGGATCTCCCAGAAATGATTGATCATTTTTCCAATAGCAGAATCATCCAGCATCATGTTTGAAACCGCAACCTCAATATAGACCATCAGACAGTCCGCCTTATGTCCCTCACCAAGGCGCATGGGCCTGATCAGGATATCATCGCAGTTTTCACACCGTTTCCGGATATACGATTCATTTTCATGAAGAGATATCGATATCTTCTTTGTTTCCATAAAGCCACCATCCTTTACAGCAAGTTCCCCCACTGCTTATTGCTTTTCGCAATTGAAACAGGGGACTTACTTGATTCGGTTAAAAAAAGAGATGCCCCAATGACATCTCTCTTAATATTCCCGCATATTCGGTTCTTATTCTTTTTTCTCGGCCTCTTTGGCCTCATTCTCCGCGCGGATAGTACGGATGATCGCTTTTCGTTGATTCTCCAGATGATGGAAAGAAATATCCTGCGCCTTTTGCACATCTCCTTCACGGATGGCTTTTACCAGTTCTTCATGCTCACTGACCAGAAGATTTCTTGTCTGCTCCTCCTTCAGATACTCTACACGATAGCGATACATCTGCTCACGGAGATTATTCAGGACCTGATTCAGACGCTTATTATCAGAAGCCTGATATATGATCTCGTGGAAAGCCACATCGGTTTCCGCCAGACGGACCAGATTTCCCTCTGCTTTTGTTTTTTCAAATTCCTTGGCTGCCACCCAGAGCCTTCCCAGCTCATCCTCTGTGATCAGCTTGCACGCTTTTTCTATGGCAACATTTTCGAGGGCGATACGCACCTCCAGAACATCGTTCAGATCCTTCTCTGTGATGCTGGCTACCTGTGCACCTCTGCGTGGGATCATCACTACAAGACCTTCCTGCTCCAGCTTGCGCATAGCCTCACGCACCGGTGTTCTGCTCACGCCAAGACGCTCTGCAAGGGCGATCTCCAGAAGTCTTTCGCCCGGCTTCAGCTCTCCCTTCAGGATTGCCTGCCGCAAGGTGTTAAAAACAACATCCCGAAGCGGCAGATATTCATTCATATCCACAGAAAAATCACTTGTCATTTGTAACTCCTCCATCTCTATTGTAAATATCCGTGGCAAATACAGTCTTTGCAAGCCCGCTCTTTCTGAGGCTTCTGGCTGCCGCGGCCATCTTATCCCTGTTATCAAAGATTCCAAACACAGTAGGACCGCTTCCGCTCATCACGGCTTTCAGCGCACCTTTTTCTTCCATAAGGTTCTTGATATTGCCGATCACAGGATACTGTCGGATAATCCCCGGTTCAAATACATTCTCCATTCTGGATGCCATGGCATACAGATCATTATTTCTGATAGCTCCGATGAGTCCATCGATGTCCGGATGTTTTCCGATCCCTTCCAGATTCAGATTCTCATAGGCTGTTTTTGTGGAAACATTGATTCCCGGTTTTCCTATCAGAACATAACATTTCGGAACTTCCGGAAGTCTGGTCAGCTTCTCTCCGATTCCCTCCGCAAGAGCTGTTCCCCGCATGATACAATACGGAACATCTGCTCCGACCTTTACTGCACGTTCCATCAGCTGTTCTTCGGTAAGCCCTAAATGGAACATCCGGTTCACACCCACAAATGCGGCCGCTGCATCGGAGCTGCCTCCTGCCATGCCTGCTGCCACCGGGATAAATTTACGAAGCTTGATGGAAAGTCCCTCTTCAACATCGAACTCCTCCATCAGCATCTGTGCTGCCTTATATACAAGATTTCTCTGGTCTGTAGGAATAAACGGAAGATTGGTCGTCAGTACGATCCCCGGCCGTCTGGTCTTTCTGATATCCAGGATATCATACATACGGATGGTCTGCATGATCATGCGTACCTCATGATAACCGTCCTCTCTCTTTCCCAGAACATCAAGTCCGAGATTGATCTTTGCCATTGCTTTTAAACGCATAAGCCCCTCCATTTGTACTTTGTATACAGTATTTATACATGTATTTTATATGATTTTTACATTCTTTTCAACAGCAAAATATTCCACTTTTTATTTGATCTGACCTTCCACTTTTTTTACAACAAGAAGCGGAGTTCCCGGAGAGGGTTCCTGATTTTCCTTGAGAGCATTGATCGTCCGGATCTCCTGGATAGATGTATGATATTTCCTTGCGATATCCCACAATTCATCTCCCGGTTTTACCATATAAACCAGGATTCCCGGCATAGCCTGGAGTTTTTTCATATCCAGTGGTTTTTCCTCTACTTTCTCAATGATAAATACCGGTTCTCTGGCAACTGCCAGAAGCTCCAGTCCTACAGTTGCCCGGATCTCGATCTCATTTCCATCTGCCATGGCTGCGGAAAGCTGCTCCAGCTTTGCTTTTAACTGATAACAGCTGTCCTGTCGGATCCCTCTTGCTTCCACCATATGGGAAAACGGTATCATTGCCTCCATGGAATAAAACGGCATATCATCATTTCCAATAATGTACAGGATCTTCAGCATGACCACGCCATCTGCCTGCACACCGTTCTCTACGATCCTGGTCTTATCGATCTTCACTTTTCCCTGACTGTGACACAGCTGGAGGACTTTTCCCTGAGTCTCCTTTACCTGGATCCTGTCACTGATCCTGCATCTGGAAAAATTACGTACCAGAAGCCGTTCCAGTACCTCATTCTTTCCTTCCGGAACACATTCACGGATCGGTGTATACACATCGGTAATGAGATCATATTCCTCTTCCCTGAAAAATTTCATATCCAGCTCCAGCACAACATCCGAAACAAGGATCCGTTCTTCCCCATCGACATCCGGTTTGGCCTCCAGACTCTGATGCATCACCGAAGCTTCAATCAGCGGGATCAGTTCCTCCGTGCAGTCCGGACATTCCACTTCTCCGGAAAAAGGCAGCGAATATTCCAGCCACTGCACCGGGGCTTCTGTATCTTCTGCTCCGTACAGCACAAAAACAGACAGCTCTCCCCTTGCCTTTACCACATTTTCCTCCGGCTTCAGATCCAGCCCCCGTACATCCATAGTATACCAGATCAGGCTGGCGATATCCGGACGATTGGAGGCAATGGTATACTCATCCTTGATCCGGAGTGTATCTTTTTTATGTACGGTAAGTCCCAGAAAACGGACTGTTTTTTTTCTGACGGATACCTCTTCTGCATCCAGCGCCACCGGCAGGCGGATCTGTTCCGTTTCATCCACAGTCGCACAAAAAGTTACCAAAGCTTTGATATTGAGCTTTCTGGAATGTATCAGGCGGATCGTAAGATCTTCAATTTCCCACTTCAGACACATTTTATCCCCGTTTATGATATTCTTCAGGTTCAAGGTTTCCTCAAATGGAAGTTTTGCAGTAAGACTGCTGACGATCCCTCTTTCTTCCCCCACATAAAGGATATCTACCTGCAGATTTCCCGTAAGAATACCTTTCCCGTCAGTAAGACGGACATCATCCATAATGATCCTGCCCTTATTCTGGATCAGTCTTCCTGCATCCGGTTTTGCATCCGGTACATTAAAATCCTCATCAAAAGTGATCTGACTTTTTGCCCTGCTTTTTTCCTTTAATATCTGCATGCTTTCTTTTTTTAATTCCACAGTCTATTCCCCTTTCTCCGACTCTTTTTTCACCGGACTGCTGCTTTCCCGGAACGTTACCGGCTTTTCCTGTTTCCGGGTTTTTATCACAATGCAGGGATAGGACGGAACTCCTGCCTCCTTAAGATCCTCCGGTCCAAGAAGTTTTGTAACAAAAAATATCCCATTCGAGGATTCTCCAAGCTCCTCTACCTGGATGCTGTATCCGCCACTCATCTGCCGCCCGTACCCTTTGGCCAGGTAAAGATCCTCTCCGGTTTCATAACTCAGCTGAAATTCCTTTTCCTTTTTTTCTTCCATAAGCCTGGAAAGCTCCTCCGGGATATCCCGGCGTTCCACAACGATGTAATCTACCGGTTTTCGTTCTTCTTCCTCCACCCGGATAAATCGACACCCGGAAAGCAGCAGTGCCAGCACGGCAGCTGTCAGCACGATCCGCAGAAATACTGCTTTTTTCATAATATAAGCCACCTGCATGATTCGTTACTGTTCACTCCGCTCTCAGTAACACGCTTTGCGGAAGATCACCAGTAAACAGTAACCATTATTCAGTATTTATTCTATGTGAGCAGGGAAAGATTTATTGCAACTATCGGATTTTCTTCGTATAATATAAAAATACCATCTTACTGCGGAACTCTCCGCAAGTATCTATAACAGAAAGGACAAAAGACATGATTCGATTCATACTTGTCTGTATCGTGGTGATTGCCTATCTGGTGCTGACCATTCCGGTTCTCCTTGTAGAATGGATCATCGGGAAATTTTCTCCCATGACTAAGGATATCAGCTCTCTGCGCATGGTACAGGCCATATTCAAATTCATCCTGTGGATCACAGGCGCCAAAGTCACCGTCATCGGCGAAGAAAACGTTCCAAAGGATCAGGCTGTTCTCTATGTAGCAAACCACCGGAGCTATTTCGACATCCTGCTCACCTACAGCCGCTGTCCGATCCGCACCGGCTATGTTGCCAAGAAGGAAATGGAGCATTATCCGCTGCTCTCCAACTGGATGCGCAATCTCTACTGTCTCTTTCTCGACAGAGAGGATATCAAGCAGGGTCTGAAAACGATCCTTCAGGCCGCAGACTATGTGAAATCCGGCATTTCCGTATGTATCTTCCCGGAAGGAACCAGAAATAAGAATGCTGATGAAACAGAAATGCTACCTTTCCATGACGGCAGCTTCAAGATCGCAGCCAGAGCCAAAAGCCCGATCATTCCTATTGCGATCAGCAACTCTGCCAATATCTGGGAGGCCAATTTCCCGAAGATGACACCTACACACGTAGTGATCGAATATGGCAAGCCTATCATTCCTTCAGAGCTTGACCGGGATACTCAGCGCCGCTTAGGTTCCTATACACAGGATATCATCAAAGAAATGCTGATCAAAAACAAAGAACTGGTGTGAACATCAAAAAAACCATATCTATGTCTGTTTTTCGACATAAGATATGGTTTTTTTATTACTGTGTACCTGCTCCCAGGATTTTTTCCGCATTTTCGATGCGTTCTTTCGTTGGCGGATTGATTCCCTTCAGCGGATAATCAATATGCAGATTTTCCCATTTAAAGGTTCCGAGTGTGTGATATGGAAGAACCTCCACTCTCTCAACTGTCTTCAGTGTTGCAATAAAGTCAGCCAGCCGGTGGAGATAGTCATCCCGATCATTGCGTTCCGGAACCAGTACGTGACGGATCCACATGGATACGCCCATATCGGAAAGCTTCCGGGCCATGGCAAGGATATTTTTATTGGTACATCCTGTGAGGATCTTATGCTGTTCCTCATCAATGTGCTTGATATCCAGCATGACAAGATCTGTGTACTTCATCAGCTCTTCCCATTTTTCATACCACGGACCCTCTTCTGTGTAAGGGTTGCCGCTGGTATCAAGTGTTGTGTGGATCCCAAGTTTTTTTGCTTTTCTGAACAGCTCAGTGAGGAAATCGATCTGTAACAGTGGCTCGCCTCCACTCACAGTAATACCGCCCTTACTTCCCCAGTAAGAGCGGTATCGACAGGCTTTTTCAAGCAGCTCATCTGCTGTGTACTCCGTCCCTGTTTTCATTTGCCAGGTGTCCGGATTGTGGCAGAACTGACAGCGCATGGCGCAGCCGCTCAAAAAGATCACATACCGGACTCCTGGTCCGTCAACAGAGCCGAAGCTCTCCAGTGAGTGGACGTAGCCAGTGATTTTTTTCTGGTCGTCCATATTTTTTATTACATCCTTTCGTGGCAGGTTCTTGCGATAACGTCAAGCTGCTGCTCTCTTGTAAGGTCGATGAACTTAACAGCGTATCCGGAAACACGGATCGTGAAGTTTGCATACTCCTCTTTTTCCGGATGCTCCATAGCATCGATAAGTTTCTCTTTACCGAATACGTTTACATTGAGGTGATGTGCACCACGATCAAAGTATCCGTCAAGTACATTTACAAGATTCTCTGTACGCTCTTCCTCAGAATGGCCAAGTGCATCCGGGTTGATCGTCTGAGTATTGGAGATTCCGTCAAGGGCATCCTCATAGTCAAGCTTTGCAACAGAGTTCAGGGAAGCAAGAAGTCCGTTCTGCTCTGCGCCGTAAGACGGGTTTGCTCCCGGTGCCAGAGGCTCGCCGGCTTTTCTTCCGTCCGGAAGAGATCCTGTAGCTTTACCATAAACAACGTTGGATGTGATGGTAAGGATGGATGTGGTTGGCTTGGAATCACGATAGGTATGGATGTGTTTCAGCTTCTCAAGGAATGTGGAAAGCAGAGTTGTTGCGATCTCGTCTGCTCTGTCATCATCGTTACCATAACGTGGGAAGTCACCCTCAACCTGGAAGTCTGTTGTGATTCCGTCCTCGTCACGGATTGCTTTTACTTTTGCATATTTGATAGCGGAAAGGGAATCTACTACGTGTGAGAATCCGGCGATACCTGTTGCGAAGGAACGATCAACCTTTGTATCGATAAGTGCCATCTCAGCTGCCTCATAATAGTATTTATCATGCATGTAGTGGATCATGTTCAGTGTTCCAACATACAGATGTGCAAGCCAGTCCATCATCTGGTCGTATTTTGCGATTACTTCGTCATAGTCAAGATACTCGGAAGTGATCGGCTGGTACTGCGGTCCTACCTGCTGTTTTGTCTTCTCATCAACACCACCGTTGATCGCGTAAAGAAGGCATTTTGCAAGGTTAGCACGAGCACCGAAGAACTGCATCTCTTTACCGGTCTCTGTAGCAGATACACAGCAGCAGATGCTGTAGTCATCGCCCCATACCGGACGCATAACATCATCGTTCTCATACTGGATGGAACTTGTTGTAACAGAGATGTCTGCTGCATATTTCTTGAAGTTCTCAGGCAGTCTTGAAGAGTAGAGAACTGTAAGGTTCGGCTCCGGAGCCGGTCCCATATCCTCAAGTGTATGAAGGAAACGATAGTCGTTCTTTGTTACCATGGAACGTCCGTCCTGTCCCATACCTGCTACTTCCAGAGTTGCCCATACCGGGTCACCGGAGAAGAGCTGGTTGTAAGACGGGATACGAGCGAATTTAACCATACGGAATTTCATTACGATATGGTCAACAAGCTCCTGTGCCTCTTTCTCTGTAAGAGTTCCGTTCTCAAGGTCTCTCTCAATATAGATATCAAGGAATGTGGAGATACGTCCAACACTCATTGCAGCTCCGTTCTGAGTTTTGATTGCTGCAAGATATCCAAAGTACAGCCACTGGAATGCTTCCTTTGCATTCTTAGCCGGCTGGGAAATATCAAAGCCATAGATCTGAGCCATTTCTTTCATCTTCTTCAGAGCACGGATCTGATCTGCGATCTCCTCACGAAGCTGGAAGTCATAACGTCTCATACCCTGACGGTCGCATGCTGCGAAATCTCTCTCCTTGCATGCGATCAGATGATCGATTCCGTAAAGAGCTACTCGTCTGTAATCACCTACGATACGTCCACGTCCGTAAGTATCCGGAAGTCCTGTAAGGATCTTGTTGTGACGTGCTCTCTTCATCTCCGGTGTGTAGATATCGAATACACCCTGGTTGTGTGTTTTGAACTCATAGTTGTTGAAAACATCTTTGATCTTGTCGCTTACATGGTATCCGTAAGTCTCACATGCCTGCTCTGCCATTTTAATTCCGCCGTATGGCATGAAAGCACGTTTCAGAGGTTTGTCTGTCTGAAGACCTACAACCTGCTCCAGGTCTTTGAGTTCCTCATCGATATATCCAGGACCGTATGCTGTAATTCCTGTTACTACCTCTGTCTCCATATCAAGAACGCCGCCTTTAGCACGCTCTTCTTTCTGAAGCTCCTGAAGCTTGCCCCAGAGTTTATCTGTTGCCTCTGTTGGTGCTTCCAGGAAGGAAGCATCTCCATCATATGGTGTATAGTTCATACTGATGAAATTACGAACATCGATCTTCTCTTTCCAACGATCACCCTTAAAACCATTCCACTGTTCAAAATCAACTTTTGCCAATTTGTTACACATCCTTTCCTGTTGTCTCAATATTTCGTTCACTGTCCGCGCAGTTAGTAATATATAACATTTCTCATGACGACCATAAGATAACAGATTCCGAATTTAAAGTCAACAGCTTGGAAGTATGTTCTTTATAATATACATATAATTGTATTATTGATAAAAATAATGAGAAAATTGTACCAGATATTGTACAATGTCGGGCGTCTGACGGACGCTCCTGGGCGGAGAGCCTGTGTCTTCTGACGGATAGTTTCTTTCCAGGGGGGGGGACACTTTGGGCAGTGGAGCTCTTTCCCTTTCGGAGGGACACTTTGGCGTGGGCAGGTTTGCGAGGTGGAAAGGCGCTCGGAGTTACGAAGCCCGCTTTTCCCCCTCGCGCTCCCCCTTTCCGGGCACGTCGCTGTTCTGCGCTGTGGTATGGGGTAGTGTATTGGTAAATGCCTGCATGCTGCTGTATTGGTAGCGTCAGGCTGAGCCGATTTTTTTGTTCCGCCGGACGGAAGGCGGTCTGCGCAGCAGACCTGTTCCTGATAGTTGTTGTATTGCTGGCGCTAATCTGCTCCTGCCTGTTGTTCTATTGCTGGCGCTAATCTGCTCCTGCCTGTTGTATTTCTGGTGCTGACCTGCTCCTGCCTGTTGTCGCATCACTGGCATAGACCTACTTCCGCCTGTTGCTGTATTGCCGGCGCTCACTTGCTCCCGTCTGTTGTCGCATCACTGGCATAAACCCGCTCCCATTAACAACAGGGAACAGGCCCGCTGCGCGGGCCGCTTTCCCGTCCGTCGAAACAAAAATCGGCTCAGCCTGACACTGCCAATACAGCAGCACACAGGACTAAGCCGATAAATTAACACACTCCAAGGCGTAGCACAGCGGCGTGCCCGGAGGGGTGGGGTGTGGGGAGGGGAAACGGGCCAATGCCATTTAGATAGAACATTTTGTAGATGATTCTTTATGTTACATTCTGTAA
>OLXW01000083.1_pt1 | contig 68113 bp, 57 predicted proteins | sample 1673551 | NCBI WGS metagenome assembly OLXW01 (sample SAMEA103958114, study PRJEB25191) | human gut metagenome | reverse complement strand
AAAAACAGAAAGCGAGAAGTGACATGAGGATATATTCAGCTACTGATGTCGGGCAAAAGCGGAAGATGAACCAGGATTATGTGTTCGCAACTGCTGACCCGGTTGGAAATCTTCCGAATCTGTTTGTTGTTGCAGATGGTATGGGTGGTCATAATGCAGGTGATTATGCATCCTCTCATGCGGTTACATCTATGGTGGAGGAAATCCGGCAGGATGCGGATTTTAATCCGGTAAAGGTAATCCGTCATGCCATTGAATGTGTAAATACCGAGATTCTTACCCAGGCACAGCAGGATGAGAAACTCAGAGGAATGGGAACAACGATAGTGGCAGCTACTATCGTAGGACATTACGCTTATGTGGCAAATGTAGGTGACAGCAGACTTTATGTGATCGGAGAGAAGATTCAGCAGATAACAAGGGATCACTCACTGGTGCAGGAGATGGTAAGAATGGGAGAACTTGACCCTGAACAGGCAAGGAAGCATCCGAAGAAAAATATCATTACAAGAGCACTTGGAGCAGAGAAAACAGTGGATATTGATTTCTTTGATCTGAAACTGGAACCCGGAGATGTAGTTTTGATGTGTTCGGACGGGCTCAGCAACATGGTTGAGGACAGCCAGCTGAGGGAAATCATTTCTGACACATCTACAGATCTGGATGAAAAAGGCAGGATACTTATAAGAGAAGCAAACCGCAATGGCGGCAAGGATAATATTGCAATTGTATTGGTAGAACCATTCGCAGACGAGGTGAAAGCATGTTAAAAACGGGAACGATCATAGCAGAACGCTATGAGATATTAGGAAAAATTGGTACCGGCGGAATGGCGGACGTATACAAGGCAAAAGACCATAAGCTGAATCGGTTTGTTGCTGTAAAAGTTCTTAAGCCGGAATTCAGAGAGGATACGACGTTTATCCGCAAGTTTAAAAGTGAGGCTCAGGCTGCAGCAGTCCTGACACATCCGAATATAGTGAATGTATTTGATGTTGGTGACGATAACGGAGTTTATTACATTGTTATGGAGCTTATTGAGGGAATTACTCTCAAGGAGTACATTTCCAAAAAGGGAAAGCTTTCTGTAAAAGAAGCAACCAGTATTGCAATCCAGGTCTCCATGGGACTGGAAGCTGCACACAGCCATGGGATTGTACATCGTGATGTAAAACCGCAGAATATTATCATTTCCATGGATGGAAAGGTAAAAGTAACAGATTTTGGTATTGCAAGAGCCGCTTCTTCCAATACCATAAGCTCAAATGTAATGGGATCTGTTCATTACAGTTCACCGGAACAGGTCAGAGGCGGATACAGTGATGAGAAGAGTGATATTTATTCACTGGGTATCACAATGTATGAAATGGTTACAGGGAAGGTTCCTTTTGACGGAGATACCACAGTAGCTATTGCTATCAAACATCTTCAGGAAGAGATTGTTCCTCCAAGTGTTTATACACCGGAGCTTCCCCACAGTCTGGAGCAGATCATTCTGAAATGTACACAGAAAAGCGTGGATCGCCGTTATCAGAATATGGAGGATGTGATCGCAGATCTGAAGCATTCTCTGATCGATCCACAGGGAGATTTCGTAACGCTGACGTCTGTGGATAACGAAGCAAAAACAGTTGTGATCTCAGATAAGGAGCTTGGCGAGATCAAACATATGCCGAAGCAGATCGCAAAGTCAGAACCTGAGGCTCTGGAAGAAGAAATCAATGAAACAGATTATGATGATGAGCCGGAAGTGAAAAAGCACAGGAAGAAATCAGATAAGCCTGAGAAAAAGAAAAAAAGAGGCGGACATGGGCTGACTATTGTAATGCTTCTGATGGGTGTTGTGATTCTGATAGCAATCATTCTGGTCGCAGGAAAGGCGTCCGGACTTATTGGAAGTAACAATGATACAGACAAAAAAACTGAGGCCCAGGATACATCGGAATCAGATGATGACGGAATGATAACTGTGCCGAATCTGGTAGGAAAAACAGAGGATGAAGCAAAGAATATCACAAAAGATATGAAACTGGGTATTCAGCCTATGGGCGAGGAGGCTTCAAATCAGGCAAAAGGAACCATTTCTTCACAGGATATTCCAAAGGGAAGTAAAGTAGAGCAGTATACGACCATTAAGTATTATATCAGCAAGGGTGCGCAGAAGATCACAATTCCGGATGTGGATGGACAGACCGGAGTAGACGCACAGCAGACTCTGGAAGATATGGGATTAACTGTTGAGATACAGAAAGAATACAGTGAATTAAATGATGATGGTACTCCGGTTACAGATCCGGGATATGCAGTCTCCACAACTCCGGCAGCCGGAAACTCTGTTTCAGCAGGGGACAGCGTAACACTGCTTGTCAGTCGAGGCGTGGACTATGGAGACAGTGTGGAGGTTCCAAGTGTTGTCGGGATGACAAAGAATGATGCAGTTACTACTTTTGGTAAGTTCCTCAATGTGGAAGTAAAAGAGGAAAAGAGTACAGAGGTGGCAGAAGGAGAAGTAATTTCACAGGAACCGGAAGCCGGAAACTGGGAAGATCCGGATAATGTAAATGTTGTGATCACAGTAAGTACCGGAGATCAGGAACCTTCGGCTCAGAGTGACAGCGCAGATACTGCTGCATCATCTGATGCTCCGGCACAGACAGCAGATAACAGTGCGGCGGCAGCAGCCGGGGAAGTATGGAAATGTACACAGACTCTGAATACTCCGTCAGGATATTCCGGAGGTCCGGTTCGTCTGGAACTGATCCAGAATGTAAACGGAACACCGACAGCTTCAGTTGTTCTGGAAGATCAGGTAATCCAGTTCCCGTATGATCTGGACATCACAGGTGCACCTGGTATCAGCGAGGGTACTTTGTATCTGTCTGAACAGATCAGTGGAACTTATCAGGAACTCGGAAATTATTCTATTACATTTGCTAAGGCTGAATGATCCATGCAGGGAAAGATAATAAAAGGAATTGCAGGATTTTATTACATCTATGCAGAAAATGATGAGATTTATGAATGCAAAGCAAAGGGAATATTCAGAAAAGATAAACAGAAACCTCTTGTAGGGGATAATGTGGAGATAGAGGTTTTGGATGAACAGGAGAAGGAAGGCAGTGTGACTGCCATCCTTCCCAGAAAAAATTCATTGATCCGTCCGGCCGTTGCCAATGTGGATCAGGCTTTTGTGATTTTTGCGATGGAGAATCCGAAACCTAATTTTATGCTGCTTGACCGTTTTCTGATCATGATGGAGAAAGAGAATGTTCCGGCAGTCATATGTTTTAACAAGAAAGATCTTGCAAAACAGGAAGAACTGGAGCTTTTATATGAAACCTATAAGAGCTGTGGATATGATGTGATTTTTTCCAGTACTTTTAATGGAGAGGGGCTGGATGAAATACGTGAGATCCTGAAAGGAAAAACAACTGTAGTTGCAGGACCTTCCGGTGTGGGAAAATCTTCAATTACCAATGCATTGCAGGAAAATGTACAGATGGAAACCGGGGAGATAAGTAAGAAGCTGAAACGTGGAAAGCATACCACGCGTCATTCTCAGGTGATACCGGTGGGACATGATACTTATCTGATGGATACACCGGGATTTTCTTCTTTATATCTGACAGATATAGAAGAACAGGAACTTAAGGCGTATTTTCCGGAGTTTCGCAGATATGAAGAACAGTGCAGATTTCAGGGATGCAGACATATCCATGAACCGGACTGTGGCGTGAAAGCAGCATTGGCAGAGCATAAGATCAGCCAGCTTCGCTATGAAGATTATCTGGGACTTTATAATGAATTAAAAGAGAAAAGGAGATTCTAATTATGTATCAGTTGTGCCCTTCTATTTTATCGGCAGATTTTAACCGTTTGGGCGAACAGATCAAAACCCTGGAAAAAGAGGGGATTGAATGGCTTCATATTGATGTTATGGATGGTGATTTTGTACCGAGTATTTCTTTTGGAATGCCGGTGATAAAGTCTATCCGAAAGGAATCAAAGTTGTTTTTTGATGTACATCTCATGGTTACAGAGCCTGAGAGATATATCAGAGATTTTGTGGAATGTGGGGCAGATTCCATTACAGTACATGCGGAGGCATGTGAAGATCTTGAGAGAACTATTGAACAGATCAGGGAAGCAGGTGTGAAGGTGGGAGTTTCCATCAAACCGGCTACACCTGTAAATGATATAAGTCATATGCTCAGCGATGTGGATATGGTTCTGATCATGACTGTACAGCCGGGATTTGGCGGTCAGAAGTATATGGAAGAATGTACGGAAAAGATTAGGGAAGTACGTGAACTGATCGAGGCCGAGGATCTGGATGTAGATGTTCAGGTTGATGGTGGCATCAATGATGAGACAATGGAGACAGTGCTCACAGCAGGTGCAAATCTGCTGGTAGCAGGTTCTTATGTTTTCAACGATGATCTGGCAAAAAATGTAAAACATGCCAGAGAACGAATGGATGAGATCATAAGAAGGATTGACTGAGGAAGAGCATGATAGATACGATAATTGTAAGCGGGGGCAATATCCACAGTGATTTTGCCCTCGATTTTTTAAAAAAGAATGAAGCCTGTCTGATCGCAGCTGATAAAGGGCTGGAATTCTTTCTGGAGCATCAGCTTTTGCCGGATGCAGTTATTGGAGATTTTGACAGTCTGTCTGAAGATGGAAAAAAATTTCTGGAAATTCAGGAAGAAAAAAGTATGGACAGTGAAATTCCCTATGGGGGAATGAATGAGTGGAAAGTGCAAAAAGGCTTTAGAAATGAGATAAAAGAAATAAAAGTTATCCGCCTGAGACCGGAAAAAGATGACTCAGATACACAGTCTGCCATGAATTATGCGATCAGGACCGGTGCGAAAAAGATAGTGATCTTTGGTGTGACAGGAAACAGAGTAGATCATCTGATGGCGAATTTCGGACTCCTTGTCCTGGCACAAAACCAGGGGGCAGAAGTAACACTTGTGGATCAGTATAATTATATGAAGCTTATTTCAGACGGAACAGTTCTGAAAAAGTCAGAACAGTTTGGAAAATATGTGTCATTTTTTCCATTTGGAGGAAATGTGACAGATCTGACTCTGGAAGGATTTAAATATTCACTTGACCATTATCGCCTGACAACAGCAGACAGTGGACTGACAGTGAGTAATGAGATTGTCAGTGAAAAGGCAAAAGTTACCTATCAGTCTGGAACATTGCTTATGATCATGTCGCGGGATTAAGCGTGTCGCGGTAATACCGCACTTGCACATAATAAGTGGTTATGCTAGAATAATGAAAGTACAGTAAAAACATCTGAAAATACCGTAAAATCAATACATTTAAAGGAGATATTTAGAGATATGAAATTAGGAATCGTCGGATTACCCAATGTTGGAAAAAGTACATTATTTAATTCATTGACAAAGGCAGGCGCAGAATCTGCAAATTATCCGTTCTGTACCATTGACCCTAATGTAGGTGTTGTTACAGTGCCGGATGAGAGACTGAAGCTTCTCGGAGACTTTTATCATTCTAAGAAAGTGACACCTGCTGTAATTGAATTCGTAGATATTGCAGGACTTGTAAAGGGAGCATCCAAAGGAGAAGGCCTTGGAAACCAGTTCCTTGCAAATATCCGTGAGGTAGATGCAATCGTTCATGTAGTCCGCTGCTTTGAAGATTCCAATGTTATCCATGTAGATGGAAGTATTGATCCTATCCGTGATATTGAAACTATTAATCTGGAGCTGATCTTCTCAGACCTTGAGATCCTTGAGAGAAGAATTGCAAAAGTTACAAAAACAGCACGCATGGACAAAGAGGCTGCCAAGGAGCTTGATTTCCTTCAGAAGGTAAAAACACATCTGGAAGATGGCAAGATGGCAATCACTATGGAAATGGAAAATGAAGATGAAGAAGCCTGGATGTCTACTTATAATCTGCTTACCTGGAAGCCTGTGATCTATGCAGCAAACGTAGCAGAAGGAGATCTGGCTGATGACGGTGAAAGCAACAGCCATGTACAGGCAGTGCGCAAATATGCGGCAGAGCAGAACAGTGAGATTTTCGTTATCTGTGCAGAAATCGAAGAAGAGATCTCTGAACTGGATGATGATGAGAAGAAAATGTTCCTGGAGGATCTGGGACTGACAGAATCAGGACTTGAGAAACTTGTAAAAGCAAGCTATCATCTCCTTGGACTGATGAGTTTCCTTACTTCAGGTGAGGATGAGACAAGAGCATGGACGATTAAAATCGGAACAAAGGCTCCGCAGGCAGCAGGTAAGATCCATACAGATTTTGAAAGAGGATTTATCAAAGCTGAGGTTGTAAATTATCAGGATCTTCTGGACTGTGGTTCCTATGCAGGTGCCAGAGAGAAAGGTCTTGTAAGAATGGAAGGTAAAGAATACGTTGTACAGGATGGAGATGTGATCTTATTCCGATTCAATGTATGATGAACAGGTGATTTATGGAAATGTCGATACGTTTTCCGGGACTTGGCCTGGTCTTTGATTATGTGCCGCGCTCATTTCAGATATTTGGAATGGAATTCACCATATATGGAGTACTGATTGCTGTGGGTGCTCTTCTTGGAATGGGACTTGTGACACTTGAAGCGAAACGAAATGGGGAAGATCAGAACAGGTATCTCGATATGATGCTTATCTCCCTGCTAGTTTCAGTGGCAGGTTCCAGATTATTTTATGTGGCTTTTTCATGGGGATTTTATAAAGAAAATCTGAATGCCATACTGGACTTTCGAAATGGCGGTTACGCTTTATATGGTGGTCTGCTCTTTGGATTTCTTGCGGCAGCGGTATTTTGCAGGATTACCAAAACGTCATTCTGGCAGAGTGCCGATATTGCGTGTCCCGGAATACTTCTGGGACAGGCTATAGGACGCTGGGGCAACTTTTTTAACAGAGAGTCTTTCGGAGAATATACAAATCTGCCATGGGCAATGCAGATACCGGTTTCAGCTGTACGGTCAGGAGAAGTTTCGGGAGCAATGAGAGATAATCTGCTGACCATAAATGGGATTTCATATATTCAGGTTCAGCCGGTTTTTCTTTATGAAAGTCTGTGGTGTCTGCTGTTATTTCTGCTGTTGATGACCATGCGCCGAAAAAAGAAATATGAAGGCGAATTGTTTATGATCTATCTGGCAGGTTATGGTCTGGGAAGGTTTTTCTTTGAATGGCTCAGAACAGATAAGCTTTATATTCCGGGGACAAAAGTGGGGATTTCGCTGGTGATTTCCGCTATGTTATTTGCTGTTTTTATGCCTGTAGTGATCGTACGCAGAGTGATGGCACAGAAAAGAGATACTATACGCCGGCAGAGGAAAAAAAGATTTCTGGATGAGTCAGTGAAAGAAAAACAGATGTTTCCTGAGACTTCTGAAATGAAACCGGAACCGGAAATCCGGCCGGAGATGGATGAACAGGTAAAGCCAGATGTGGGAAATTCTCCCACAAATTCAAAAGAAGAACAGTAAAAAAACATATATCTGAAAGATAAGTGGGTTGAAAGTGGAAATTCAACCCACTTTTTGTGTATAAAAGCCCATTTTTCTCGTAAAAATAAGGTTGTTTCATAAATGTTAACAGAGTTCTAAATTTTAAAAATCTTTTTCTCCCCCTTGTTTTTTCAGCCTAAATAGTTTAGAATAAGCACATAAGTGGTAGAAAGTGGTGAATAGTGGTGGTGAGTGGGGAATAACGGCAGAGTCCATTACCACCTGAGAAATCTGAAGGGGAGATTCAGATTTTGCGAGAGTAGGTGAGTAACATGTTCATGGGAGAGTATAACCACACGATCGACGCGAAGGGGCGTCTGATCATTCCTTCTAAATTCAGGGAGCTCTTAGGGGAAGAGTTTGTTCTGACAAGAGGGCTTGATGGCTGTCTTTACATTTATCCGATGGATGAATGGGAATCCTTTGAAATGAAGCTCAGATCTTTACCACTTACAAATAAAAATGCCAGAACTTTTTCACGATTCTTTGTAGCTGGAGCAACTACATGTGAACTGGACAGGCAGGGACGAATCCTTGTACCGCAGACACTGCGCAAATTTGCCGGTCTGGAGAAAGATGTGGTTCTGACAGGTAATCTGAACAGAATTGAAGTTTGGAGCAAAGAAAAATGGAATGAGATCTGTGATTATGATGACATGGACAGCATTGCAGAGAGCATGCAGGACATGGGAATCACAATCTGACAGGTCTCGTTTGAAGTATCTTGCAAAGTAAATCCAGACAGGAGACGGAGATGGAATTTAAACACAAATCTGTATTACTGGAAGAGACCATTGAAGGTTTGAATATCAAACCGGACGGAATCTACGTGGATGGTACTTTAGGAGGTGCAGGGCATGCCGGTGAGGTATGCAGGAAACTTTCTGCCAAGGGGAGATTTATTGGCATAGATCAAGACCAGGATGCGATAATTGCTGCGAGTGAGAGGTTAGCCCCCTATAAACAGGCGACGATCATTCGCAGCAATTATTGTTACATGGTACAGGAACTGGCAGCAAGAGGCATCTATAAAGTCGACGGGATTCTCCTTGATCTTGGAGTATCTTCCTATCAGCTTGACAATGAAGAACGCGGTTTTACCTACAGGGTAGATGCACCGCTCGATATGCGCATGGACCAGCGCCAGACGCAGACAGCCGGCGATATTGTCAATGGCTATGAAGAAAAAGAATTATACCGTATTATTCGTGATTACGGTGAAGATAAATTTGCAAAAAATATTGCAAAACATATTGTTGCCGCCAGACAGGTGAAACCGATCACAACCACCGGAGAACTGACAGAGATCATCAGAGAATCCATTCCCATGAAGATGCAGGTGAAGTCAGGACATCCGGCCAAGAGAACTTTTCAGGCAATCCGTATTGAGCTTAACAGAGAGCTCGATGTGCTGCGGGATTCTCTGGATGGAATGATCGATATTCTTGATGATGGCGGAAGACTTTGCATTATCACTTTTCATTCTCTGGAGGACAGAATTGTAAAGACGATTTTCAGAAAAAATGAGAATCCGTGTACCTGCCCTTCAGATTTTCCTGTATGCGTATGCGGAAAGAAATCCAAAGGAAAAGTGATCACAAGAAAGCCGATTCTTCCGGGGGAGACAGAGATGGAAGAGAATCCGCGTTCCAAAAGTGCAAAGCTTCGGATTTTTGAGAGAGTATTATAATTAGAGAGGCATGAAATGGCGAGAACGACCAGGAGTGAAACAGCAAGAAGAAGCAGAACCAGTGCCAGAACAAACAGAGGAATGTATGTTGACGGAAATACGGTCAGACGTCTTGCAGAAGTTCCGGAGAGAAAGAGGCAGCCGGGAAGACAGAATCCGGGAAGGCAGCAGACCAATCGAAACCGAAGAGTGCAGGCGAGTCCTGCGCAGGTATCAAGGCAGAAACATCAGTTGAGTAAAGAAGCACAGAAGAACAGGCAGAAGGCGACTGCAATGAACTGGGGATTTGTAGCGTTTCTGGCAGTTGTATGTGTGGCGATATTATTCTGCTCTGTGAAATATCTTCGTTACAAATCAGAGATTACCGCAAAGATGAGTACAGTTGCATCTCTTGAGGAGGAACTGGCAGATTTAAAAGAAGACAATGATGCATATTACAGCCAGGTGACATCAAATGTGGATCTGAATAAGATCAAGCAGACTGCATTGGGGAGACTGGGAATGAAATATCCGTCAGATGATCAGACAGTAACCTATTCTACATCGGGTAACAGCTATGTAAGACAGTATCAGGATATACCAGATTCAAAGTAGGTGATTAATTGAGTAATACGGGAAGAAAGAGTCGAAGAAGACCACAGAGAAAAATAAATCAAAACATGAAAGAAAAGCTGCTGATATTGTTTGGAATTGTGTTACTGCTTCTGGTAATATTAGTGCTGAGAATTACTTATATTAATGCTACCAGTGGAAGCAAATACAAAAAACAGGTGTTAAGCCAGGCACAGCAGAAATATGAGAGCCAGGTACTGCCGGCAAAGAGAGGCGATATTTATGACAAGAACGGAAATATACTGGCTACCAGCAATAAAGTTTATAATGTGATCCTGGACTGTAAAACTGTAAATTCAGATGAGGACTATGTAGAGCCAACAATACGTGCCTTAAATGAGGTGCTGGGGATTGATGAAGAAACAGTGCGTTCTCTTTTGGCCGATTCAAGAACCAGCCAGAGTCAGTATCAGGTACTGACAAAACAGCTGTCTATGGACAAAAAGAAAGAATTTGAAAAATATAAGGCAGAGGATGAAGATTCCGGTCTTACTAAAGCGCAGGCAAAGGAACGGGCAAATATCAAAGGCGTCTGGTTTGAAGAGGATTATCTGAGAAGTTACCCGTTTAATGAAACAGCATGCGATACAATTGGTTTTGCACTGGACAGAGATGTGGCAGATATCGGACTGGAAGGGTACTATAACAGCACACTGACAGGCGTAGACGGAAGACAGTATGGGTATATCAATGATGATTCAGATGTGGAGCAGACCATTATTGCTGCGGTGAATGGAAAAAGCATTCAGACCAGCATTGACATCGGTGCACAGCAGATTGTTGAGAAATATGTTAATGGATTTAAAGAGGCAATGGGGGCCAAGAATATAGGTGTCATTGTTGAAAATCCGTCCACCGGTGAGATTATTGCCATGGATGGTGGTGACCGTTATGATCTGAATAATCCGAGAGATCTTTCCGCTGTATATACAGAAGATGAAATCAAAGCGATGAATGATGTGGAAACAGTGGAGGCTCTGAATGGTATGTGGAGTAATTTCTGCGTCACAGATGCCTATGAGCCGGGATCTGTTGTAAAGCCGATCGTCATGGCTTCTGCATTGGAAAAAGGTGCGATACAGGAAACAGATACATTTGTATGCGATGGATCGCAGACTTTTGGAGATACTATGATCAAGTGTGCGGTTTATCCGAGCGCACATGGCACAGAGACACTGGGAGAGGTAATTGCAAACTCCTGTAATGATGCAATGATGCAGATTGGTGCCAAGATGGGAGCTACTCAGTTTATCAAAGCACAGAGTCTGTTTAATTTCGGAACAAGGACAGGGATTGACCTGCCGAATGAAGGCGCAGGTATTATCCATACTAAGGACAGTATGGGGGAAACAGAACTTGCATGTTCTGCTTTTGGACAGGGTTTTACCTGTACCATGATCCAGGAAATCAATGCGATGAGTTCCGTTATCAATGGCGGATATTATTATCAGCCGCATCTTGTGACAAAGGTTCTTGACAGTAATGGCGGAACTGTAAAAACAATCTCGCCGATACTTCTGAAGCAGACGATTTCCTCCAGGATTTCCAGTGATATCAGAAGCTATATGGCATTGAGTGTACAGCAGGGTACCAGCCGTCATTCCAAAGTGCAGGGTTACAGTTCAGGCGGTAAAACAGGTACAGCGGAGAAATACCCGCGAGGAAACGGAAAATATCTGGTTTCTTTTATTGGATTTGCTCCTGTAGATGACCCGGCTGTGGTAATTTATGTAGTTGTAGATGAACCGAATGCAGAGGATCAGGCAAACAGTACTTATCCGCAGTATATTGCACAGGGAATCCTTTCGGAGCTTCTTCCGTATCTGAATGTAGTGCCGGATGAATCTGAAGATGGAACAGTGCCGGAGACAGAATTGTGGGAAGGGTTTAAGGGACATTTAAAGAGTACTTCCATATCGGACAGCGAACTTGACAGTGACGGTAATCTGGTGGATGCAGATGGCAATCTGATAGACTGGGATGGAAACCGGATTGATGAAAACGGATATCTGCTGGATGCCAATGGAGATCACATATTGGATGAGGAAGGCAATTATAAGATGTCTACAAATCTTGTCAGTGCTTCGGGAAGTACGGATGCAGATTCTTCAGGAGATGCAGTATCCAATCCTGATGCACCTGCACCTCTGGAGGATGATGAAGCTGAGACGACTGAGGATAATGACGAAGAGACAGACGGTATTACCAATGAAGAAGCAGGTCTGGAATAAAAACGTATAGTTATAGCTCCGCAGAGAATGGTCATATATTGTTATGACAATCTCTGCGGAGCTTTTTTTATGAAAAAAAATATGACGTTTCACAAGAGAAAAATATGGGTGGTATTACTCTGCTGTATTTTAATGATGACAGGCCTTATCGGAAGACTGGTATATCTTATGTGTTTCAGATCAGACTATTATTATAAGAAAGCAAAAGAACTTCACGAAAGAGAGAGAGAGATCAAAGCGGCCAGAGGAGAGATTCTGGATGCAAGGGGAAAAGTTCTGGCATCAAACAGGACGGTATGTACAATCTCTGTGATCCACAGTCAGATTAAAGAACCTGAAAAAGTAATCGCTCTGTTGTCTGAAAAACTGAAAATAGATAAGGCAGAAGTGAGAAAAAGAGTGGAGAAAATATCTTCTATAGAAATAGTAAAGACAAATGTGGAAAAAAGTACAGGTGATGAGATAAGAGAGTGCAGTCTGGCAGGGGTGAAAGTTGATGAGGATTATAAGCGTTACTATCCATGTGGAAGTCTGGCTTCAAAAGTCATTGGCTTTACGGGAGGTGATAATCAGGGAATTATCGGTCTGGAAGTGAAATATGAAGAAATCCTGAGGGGACAGCCGGGTAAAATCCTGACAACAACAGATGCCAGGGGTGTGGAAATTGATAAATTGGGTGAGACAAGGGAAAAACCGATAGAGGGGAAAAGCCTGATAATCAGCCTTGATGTAAATATTCAGGAATTTGCGCAGCAGTCAGCTTTGAAAGTAATGGAGGAAAAGCAGGCAGAACGTGTATCTATCCTGCTGATGAATCCACAGAACGGCGAAATATATGCATGTGTCAATGTGCCGGAATTTGACCTGAATGATCCTTTTACCCTGACAGATGATCTGAATATGCAGTTAAATGAATCCGGGATAACAATACCGTCGGAAGATCACAATGAACAAAGTGAACTGGCAGTGCAGACAGCATCAGGAAAAACAAATACAGAAAGAAAGCAGGAATTACTGAATCAGATGTGGAGAAATCCCTGCCTGAATGATACTTATGAACCGGGCTCTACATTTAAAATCATCACCATGGCAGCTGGACTGGAGGCTGGTGTTGTTTCACCTGGGGACCGTTTTTATTGTCCCGGATATAAAGTGGTGGAGGATCGCAGAATCCACTGTGCAAAAAGAACAGGACATGGATCCCAGAATTTTGTGGAAGGTGCACAGAATTCCTGTAACCCTGTGTTTATAGAGGTGGGGCTTCGCCTTGGGGTAGAACGTTATTATAAGTATTTCAGACAGTTTGGACTTCTGGATAAAACCGGGACAGATCTTCCGGGGGAGGCAGGAACTATTATGCATCAGAAGAAAAATATGGGAGAAGTGGAACTGGCAACGGTTTCTTTTGGACAGTCTTTTCAGATTACACCTGTTCAGCTGGCTGCAACAGTAAGTTCACTTATAAACGGAGGCAGACGGGTGACACCGCATTTTGGAGTCGCAGTGTTAAATCCTGACAGAACAGAGGGTGAGAAACTGATTTTTCCGGTAAAGGAAGGAATTGTCTCTGAAGAGACTTCGAAGGAAATAAGAGAAATCCTGGAAACAGTAGTATCTCAGGGCTCCGGAAAAAATGCAAAAATTGAAGGATATGCTATCGGTGGGAAAACTGCCACTTCTCAGACACTGCCAAGAAGTGCAAATCGTTATATTTCCTCTTTTTTGGGATTTGCACCTGCAGAAGATCCGCAGATACTGGGACTGTGTATTATTCATGATCCGAAAGGAATCTATTATGGAGGGACAGTAGCTGCACCTGTGATACGTGGTATTTTTGAGAATATCCTGCCATATCTTGGAATTGAAAAAAGTGATGTTTCTGATTTTTCTGCAGAAGGCAATTAGGGAAATTCCGCAGGCAGGGTTGATAAATAAGCAAAAAAGCCTTATACTAAAAGAAATCTGAAAGTAAAAAACTTTCAGGAAAAAACGAAAGAATGAACGAGGTGTAAGATGGAATTTCAAGTTGTAATCCCTGTGCTGATTTCTTTTGCAATCAGCGTTGTATTAGGACCGGTCATCATTCCTTTTCTCCGGAGACTGAAGATGGGCCAGACAGAAAGAACAGAGGGCGTACAGTCCCATTTAAAGAAAGCAGGAACACCTACAATGGGTGGAGTGATCTTTCTGATCGCCACAGCGATAACTGCATTATTTTATGTAGGGGATTATCCGAAGATCATTCCGGTACTGTTCCTGACTCTTGGATTTGGAATTATCGGATTTTTGGATGATTATTTGAAGGTTGTGCTGAAACGCTCAGACGGACTGCTGCCATGGCAGAAATTTTTACTTCAGGTAGTTCTGACTGCGATTTTTGTATTTTATATTGTTAAGTATACAGATATCTCACTGACTATGAGAATCCCATTCTGGAGCGGACATTTCCTGAATCTTGGATGGCTGGCAGTTCCGGTTCTTTTCTTTGCTGTGATCGGTACTGTGAATGGAGTTAATTTTACGGATGGTCTGGATGGTCTTGCTTCCAGTGTGACTCTGATCGTTGCAGTATTTTTTACAGTAGTTTCTATTGGAATGAAATCGGGGATCGAGCCGATTACAGGTGCAGTTGTGGGAGGACTGATGGGATTTCTGCTGTTTAATGTATATCCGGCAAAAGTGTTTATGGGAGACACAGGTTCTCTGGCACTGGGTGGTTTTGTTGCAGGTACGGCTTATGTGATGCAGATGCCGTTATTTATCCTGATCGTGGGTCTGATCTATCTGATCGAAGTACTTTCCGTTATCATTCAGGTAACTTATTTCAAGGCAACACATGGAAAGCGTATTTTTAAGATGGCACCGATCCATCATCATTTTGAGTTATGCGGATGGTCTGAAACACGTGTAGTTGCGGTATTCTCAGTTATTACAGCGGTTATGTGTATGGTCGCACTGTTGGCACTGTAAGATTTTGGCTAAGCAGATTTCGGCGTTATGCTGATAAAAGGGAGGAAAATTATTATGGAATTACAGGGAAAAAAGGTACTTGTATTCGGTTCCGGAAAAAGCGGAATCGGAGCATCTGACCTTCTGGCAAAGGTAGGAGCATTTCCGGTTATCTATGACGGAAATGCCGAAACAGATAAAGACGCAGTTGTACATAAAACAGATGGGACATATCCGGTCACTGTATATGCAGGAGAACTTCCGAAAGAAGTACAGGACAGTCTTGATCTGGTAGTTTTAAGCCCCGGAGTGCCGACAGATCTTCCACTTGTAAAGAGTTTTTATGAGCAGGGGCTTCCGGTATGGGGAGAGGTGGAACTGGCATACAGAGTAGGTGACGGTGAAGTGCTTGCCATCACAGGAACAAACGGAAAAACTACTACAACAGCACTTCTTGGAAAAATTATGCAGGATGCACGTGAGTCTGTTTTTGTAGTCGGCAATATCGGAACCCCATATACTTCCAAAGCACTGGAGATGAAGCCAAATTCTGTAACTGTTGCAGAAATCAGCAGTTTTCAGCTGGAAACGATTGATGAGTTTGCACCAAAGGTATCTGCAATCCTGAATATTACAGAGGACCATTTGAACCGTCATCATACAATGGAAGAGTATATACGTGTGAAAGAACTGATCACTGAGAATCAGGGTACAGAAGATGTATGCGTGCTGAATTATGAAGATGAGGTTCTGCGTGAGTTTGGAAAACATCTGACTCCACGAGTGGTATATTTCTCCAGCGGACGTAAACTGGATGAGGGAATTTATCTGGATGGAAATAAAATCATCCTGAAGGACGGAGAAAAAGAAATCGAAGTAGTTAAGACAGAAGATCTGAAGCTTCTTGGAAAACACAATTTTGAGAACGTTATGGCCGCAGTTGCAATGGCTTACTACGATGGAGTATCCTTGGACAGCATCCGTAAGAGCATCTGTGAATTTACAGCTGTTGCACACAGAATCGAATATGTGACAGAGAAAAAAGGCGTTGTATATTATAATGATTCCAAAGGAACTAACCCGGATGCGGCAATTAAAGGAATCCAGGCAATGAACCGTCCGACACTTCTGATCGGCGGCGGTTATGATAAACAGTCCGGTTATGATGAATGGATTGAGGCATTTGACGGAAAGGTACGTTATCTGGTGCTGATCGGTCAGACAAAGGAGAAAATCAAAGAAGCTGCTGAGAAACATGGTTTCCATGACATCATCCTCTGCGAAGATCTGAAAGAGGCAGTAAAGGTATGTGAGGAGAAAGCACAGCCTGGAGATGCTGTTTTGCTTTCTCCCGCATGTGCAAGCTGGGGACAGTTTGATAACTATGAACAGCGTGGAGATATGTTCAAGGAATATGTAAGAAATCTGTAGAATATCTATAAGTAAGAATTATAGCTGTCCGGCAGAGAAAGACGAAGCTGCAGTGACCGGCTATAGATAATTTTGCGGAGAAACAGATGGCGCGAAAAAGAGCGACAGATTTATCAAAAACAGATATGACGATGCTGGTACTGATAGTACTGCTTGTGATTTTTGGCCTGGCAGTATTATTCAGCTCCAGTGAATATAATGGCAGAGTACGTTTCGGCGACTCTGCCTGTTATTTTAAGAAACAGTTATTTGCCACAGCATTGGGTATGGGAGTAATGTATATGGTTTCTTCCATTGATTATCATTTTTTTCTGAGGCTGGGACCAGTGGCATATCTGATTTCAATGTTTTTGTCCGGCGCAGTACTTTTTGTAGGTCAGGAGATCAACGGCTCAAAAAGATGGCTGAATCTTGGACCTTTATCTTTTCAGCCTTCAGAGTTTGCGAAAGTTGCTGTAATCCTTTTTCTTGCATGGCAGATCGAGCGTACAAAAAAAGCAACCAGGGGCTTTGGATTTATGTGCAGGACAATATTGACCCTGCTGCCGATCATTGGTCTTGTAGGTTCAAATAATCTGAGTACAGCGATCATTATTCTGGGTATCGGTGGAATCCTGATTTTTGTATCCAATCCGGGATATCTGGAATTTATCGGGCTTGGCAGCGCAGGTGCAGGTTTCATAGCTGTTTTTCTTGCTACAGAGAGTTATCGTCTGGAACGTCTTGCAATCTGGAGAAATCCGGAGAAATATGAAAAAGGATTTCAGACGATCCAGGGACTGTATGCCATCGGCAGCGGCGGAATATTCGGCAGAGGATTTGGAAACAGTCTGCAGAAACTTGGATTTGTTCCGGAAGCGCAGAATGATATGATTTTTTCGATTATATGTGAGGAAATGGGAGCAGCCGGAGCTATCTTTCTGATTTTTCTGTTTGCAATGCTTTTGTGGCGGCTGGGTGTGGCTGCCATGCATGCAAAAGATCTGGCCGGAGCTCTTATCTGTTGTGGGATTATGGGGCATCTGGCTCTTCAGGTTATTTTGAATATTGCAGTGGTGACCAATACAATCCCCAATACAGGCATTACGCTGCCTTTTATCAGCTATGGAGGAACTTCGGCAGTGTTTCTTCTTGGGGAAATGGGACTTGCGATGAATGTTGGGAAATGTGACAGGATAAATTGAATTACAGGTTTCAGAATGGCGTAACATATAATAGAAAAAGCCATAAACTGTAAAGTAAGAGACTCTTTGGGAGCAAAAGGTTGGATGAAATCCATGTGACAGGTAAAGCTTCTCTCAGCGGAGAGATTTTTATACAGGGATCTAAAAATGCAGCACTTCCAATGATAGCTGCATCTCTGATGCACAGAGGACTAAGCATTCTGAGGGGATGCCCCAGAATTTCAGATGTTTTCTGTATGGAAGAGATTTTGAAAAGTCTTGGTGCAGTGACCTGGTGGGACGATCATGATCTTTATCTGGATTGTTCCTGCGCAGACGGAACAGAAATTCCTGCAGTCTATACAGGCAGAATGCGTTCTTCGATCATTCTGGCAGGTGCGGTGCTTGCAAGAAACAGAAAATGCAGGATAGGGTATCCGGGCGGATGTACGATCGGGAAAAGACCAATAGATCTCCATCTTATGGCACTGAGAGCGCTTGGCGCGGATGTCCGGGAAAATGCATCAGGCCTGGATGGAGAATGTGTCAGATTTGAAGGGCAGGATATTGTGTTTCCGAAATCGAGTGTGGGAGCTGCTCAACAGGCAATACTGGCAGCAGTTCTTGCAAAAGGTGTAACACATCTTTATAATTGTGCGAAAGAACCGGAGGTTTTCTGGCTCTGCAGATATCTGAAAACAATGGGAGCACTGATAGAAGGAGAAGAAACCGGTGAAATTACGATCAGAGGAGTGGATGAACTGAAAGGCGGAGACTACCGTATTCCTCCGGATCGTATTGTTGCAGGTACCTATCTGTGTGCGGCTGCGGCAGCAAGAAGTAAGATTATTCTTCATGATGTACCTGTGGAGGAGTTGCAGTCGTTTATGGAAGTATATCGGAAAATAGGTGGACAATATCAAGTAAATGGTGGTACACTAGAGGTCAATGGAAAGAATGCTGTCAGACCGGCTGTTTTAGTAGAAACAGAAATTTATCCGGGTTTTCCCACAGATCTGCAGGCTCCGTTGATGGCGGTGCTGACAGGTGCGCAGGGACAGAGTACCATACGGGAAAATATTTTTGATCGGAGATTTGGCAGTGCTTTTCAGATGAAAAAAATGGGCGCAGATATTTCCGTAAGCGGAAACCAGGCAATCATAAGAGGGGGAAAAACTCTTAAGGGAACACAGGTACAGGCAGGAGATCTCAGAGGTGGTGCAGCCCTGCTCATTGCCGCACTTATGGCAGAGGGAGAAACCTGTGTTACAGGAGCCGGGTTTATCAGCAGGGGCTATGAGCATATCTGTGAAGATTTACGGACTTTGGGCTGCAGAATATGGCAGCCGGGGACAGAGGATTTGAGGATTTATGAGAGAAAGTAATTATGGGAAAAGACCTCCTATGAGTAAAAGGACGAAGAAGATGCTGGCAGGTATGATAGGCGCCGGAGTTATGGTCGCTGTGATAGTATTTTTTTCCTATTATAAAGTAGATACTGTTGAGGTGAGGGGAACTTCCCATTATACAGACGAAGAAGTAAAGAATATGGTGCTTCGGGGACCGATGGCTTCCAATTCGGTCCTTGCACCACTGCTCTACAGCACTACAAATACAGAGGACATTGCATATGTAGATGCATTTAAAGTTACCCAGCTGAACCGAAATACCATCTGTATCAGCGTAAAAGAGAAAAAAACAGTCGGATGCATCCGATATCTTGACAGTTACATTTATTTTGACAGAAATGGCATTTTTGTGGAGGGTTCTCAGAACAGAGATGAGACGGTTCCGTATTTTGACGGAATTCAGGTGAACAGCATCGTGATGGACGAGAAACTGGATATTAAAGGAGATACTGTACTGAATACAGCTGTAGCATTGTCTACAATCTTTCAGAAAAATGATATGATCCCCGATCATATCCAGTTTGACAGCAGCTATTCTATCAGCCTCATCTATGGGGATATAACTGTTCAGCTTGGAAAAGATGCTGATCTGGAAGAGAAGATGAACCGAGTGATAGCGATTCTGCCCAAAATTCAGGGAAAAAAAGGTATTCTTCATATGGAGAGTGTGGCTACGGAGTCCAATACCTTTGAAGAAGAACTGGAACAGGAAGAAGTTACTGCTGAGAACTGGAATGGCGGTTATGATGAGGAAGGGGATTATACCGGAGCAGGTGAGTATGACGAATCCGGTAATTATGTGGGACCGAAGCCTACACAGGAATCTCTGGATGCGGCATCTGATGAGTCGGGAGACGGTTCAGGAGATGAAAGTTCCGCAGATGACCAGAGTTCTGAAACTTCAGAAGATGGAGAAAGTGATTCATCATATGACGACGGAAACTCAGATGATTCAGATGGATATGGTGATTATACAGAAGATAACAGTGATTATCAGGGGGATGATTCTGAGGGATATTGATAGTATATGGAAACTTTGAGATCAGAGAAGGCTCCGTACACTGATACAACATATTTACCGGAATTGCCGAAAAAGAGTGAAAAAAGTATAAAAAAACAAAATTAATGGTTGATTAATTCCCAAAAAAAATATATGATATATCTATATGTAACTTTGATATAAATCACTGAAAAGGATATCAGGTATAAATAAAGGAGGAAGTACGTTGTTAGAGATTATGTCAAACGAGGCTGAATCATCTGCCAAGATCATAGTGATCGGTGTAGGTGGAGCCGGAAATAATGCAGTAAACAGAATGGTGGAAGAGGCCATCGGCGGAGTAGAGTTTGTAGGTGTTAATACTGATAAGCAGGCTTTAACTCTGTGCAAAGCTCCAACTGTACTTCAGATTGGCGAGAAGATTACCAAAGGTCTTGGTGCAGGAGCCCAGCCTGAGGTTGGACAGAAAGCAGCAGAGGAGAGCATTGAAGAAGTAAAACAGTTAATGGAAGGTGCGGATATGGTATTCGTTACCTGTGGTATGGGAGGCGGAACCGGAACCGGAGCTGCACCTGTTATCGCAGCAGCAGCGAAAGAAATGGGTATCCTTACAGTTGGCGTTGTTACAAAACCTTTCCGTTTTGAAGCAAGAACTCGTATGAATAATGCACTTGCAGGCATTGAGAATCTGAAGAAAGCAGTGGATACATTAATCGTTATCCCGAATGATAAATTACTGGAAGTTGTAGATCGCAGAACAACCATGCCGGAAGCTCTGAAGAAGGCTGATGAAGTTCTGCAGCAGGCAGTACAGGGCATTACAGACCTGATCAATCTGCCGGCTCTGATTAACCTTGACTTTGCAGACGTTCAGACTGTAATGACAGACAAGGGAATTGCCCATATCGGTATCGGTGAAGCAAGAGGAGACGACAAAGCTATGGAAGCTGTACAGCAGGCCGTATCTTCTCCACTTCTTGAGACAACCATCAAAGGTGCTACACATGTTATCATTAATATTTCCGGAGATATTTCTCTTATGGATGCCAATGATGCCGCAAGCTATGTACAGGAGCTTACAGGTGAGGAAGCAAACATCATCTTTGGTGCCATGTATGATGATACAGTTGCTGACTACTGCAGAATCACAGTGATTGCAACAGGTCTGAATGATGATAACCTTCAGCAGACCCCTTTCGGAAAAAGAAGCACAGCTTCTTCCTTTGGTGCAAGAAGACCTTCTTCCACAGCAACGACAGGTACAGCAACAGCCGGAACTGCAGCAGGAAGCGGTATGAACATGCCTAGCTTCAGCCTTCCAACTATGAATGCCACACCATTTGGAGCATCTAAGACTCCGTCAAGCACTGTTCAGAAGAAGGATATCCAGATTCCGGATTTCTTAAGAAACAGATAGGATTATCTGTTTTGCAGTGAAATAATTTACAGACAGACAAAAGAGACATATTCCATATAGATGGACATGTCTCTTTTTTTGACCGGATCAGGGAAGTTCATTATCCCTGATATACGGGTGAAAATTCTGTTGCCATGGTGTTGATATTATGCGCCACAATGGCACTGGAAGGTGTCACATCTTGTATCGGAAGATGCATGTGCATTAGAGCCGTCTACCTGAATGGAGGATGCTGTACATTTGCAGTTATCATTATAGGTACAGTTATGGGCTTTGCAGTCGATCTGGATTTTGTCGCAGCCACAGTCATCTGTATAGCTGTCTTTCATGGAACTGCCGGTTCTCTCTCGGAAACTGCCGCAGCTTGTCTCATTTGCAGAAGTAGCATTTTCGCCTGTCACGTCAATATCACCCTTTGAACAGAGCTGTTCTTTGTTGTAAACACAGGTCATTGCTGAACATTTAAGAATTGTCATAGAGTTACCCTCCTGAGAAAATCTGAGATAACTATTCAATACTGCTGTAGTGCAAGAGTACTGAACAGTTACATTGAATAAGTTTCGGAGATAGGATGTGCAGTTTGAGAGAAAATATACATGAGGTTGAAAAAAATAAAGAAAATGTAAAAAGTACTTGACATAGCAGACTGAACATGGTATCTTATACAAGTACGTAAGAAAACAAAGCAGAGTTCCACTCTCACCTCAGCGCATTTAGTTTAGCGGCTTGGGTTTATATTGCACAGAGAAGGCTGATATTTAAGGTTGGCAGGAATAAGGAGATTGTTCCGCAGATTAAGAAGAAAAGATATCAGCAGTGTGATAGCGGAGTGTGGATTTTGTCCACGCTTTTTTTATGTAAATGAGGGCGACGAGAAGTCATTAGAATCTATCTAACAGGTATGGAGGTGCACTACAATTAGCAATTTAATGATTAACGAACAGATCAGAGACAAAGAGGTACGCTTAATCGGTTCGGACGGAGAACAGCTTGGAATCATGTCCGCGAAAGAAGCAATGTTCAAAGCTCAGGAGGCAGGGCTTGACCTGGTAAAAATTGCCCCGCAGGCGAAACCGCCGGTATGTAAGATCATCGATTATGGTAAATACCGTTATGAGCTTGCAAGAAAAGAAAAAGAAGCCAAGAAGAAGCAGAAGACCATCGATGTCAAAGAAGTGCGACTTTCTCCAAACATTGATACCAATGACCTGAATACGAAAGTCAACGCCGCCAGAAAGTTCCTCTCCAAGGGTGACAGAGTAAAGGTAACATTACGTTTCCGCGGAAGAGAAATGGCACATATGGCAAGCAGCAGACATGTGCTTGATGATTTTGCAAAGCAGCTTGCAGATGTGGCAACAGTGGAGAAGGCACCGAAGGTTGAAGGCAGAAGCATGACCATGTTTTTAACGGAAAAACGTTAAATATAATAGAGATACAGTTTAAGGAGGAATTAACAATGCCAAAAATTAAAACTTGCAGAGCAGCAGCAAAGCGTTTCAAAAAAACAGGTACAGGAAAATTAGTAAGAAATAAAGCTTATAAGAGCCATATCTTAACAAAGAAATCTCAGAAAAGAAAAAGAAATCTGAGAAAATCTACTGTTGTTGATGCTACTAATGTTAAGAGCATGAAGAAAGCATTACCGTATTTATAAGAAGCATTCATCATTTGAAGATAGACGTACAGGAGGAAATTTAAGAAATGGCAAGAATTAAAGGCGGATTAAACGCAAAGAAAAAACATAATCGTACATTAAAACTGGCAAAAGGCTACAGAGGAGCCCGTTCCAAACAGTATAGAGTAGCAAAACAGTCTGTAATGAGAGCACTTGCAAGCTCCTATGCAGGACGTAAACAGAAAAAACGTCAGTTCAGACAGCTCTGGATCGCTCGTATCAACGCAGCAGCAAGAATGAACGGATTATCCTACAGCAAACTGATGCACGGACTGAAAGTTGCAAACATCGACATCAACAGAAAGATGCTTGCTGAACTTGCAGTAAACGATGCAGAAGGATTTACAGCACTTGCTGAGATTGCTAAAAAAGCAATTGCATAATTGTCGGTTTTAGAGAGACATAAGATTTGATAAATTAAATCAGAATTTTGAGGTACGCATAGAAATTGTTACGGTTTCTGTGTGTACCTTTTTTGATGTATTTTTCGATGAATGGGATAAAATTGCGTGTGCGGTGCGGTCAAGTGTCCATGAAAGACGGAAAAATCTTAAATTTCCATAAAGTTTTTCTTGCATGGTCAAATATATGGTGATATAATTCAAAACAGCAACATATTAAAGTGTCAGTGGAAGCCAAAGCCGGCTGGGAACCCAGTTGGCTTTTTGTTACTTTTCAGTTCCTCTACATAATAAATGAACTTGCGGAATTTAGCACATCAAAAATGATGTACCAGGTGGAATGAATGGTAACGGAAGCTAACCTTATGAGCCGTAAGAGGGACGAAAGGACTGACAAAATATAAGGAGGATTTTATTATGAAAAACCTGAAAAAAATCATCAGTGTTACTGCGGCAGCAGCAATGGTAATGTCAACAGTTGCACCTGTATCTGTATTTGCAGACGATGCTACATTTAAGATCGGTGGAATCGGACCTGTAACCGGAGCAGCAGCAATCTATGGACAGGCTGTAAAGAATGCAACAGAGCTTGCAATCAATGAAGTAAACGAAGACGGCGGAATCAACGGATATCAGGTAGAGTTCAAATTTGAAGATGATGAAAACGATGCTGAGAAAACCCTGAACGCTTACAACGCATTAAAAGACTGGGGAATGAACATCCTGGTTGGTACAGTTACTTCCACACCTTGTGTAGCTGTAGCAAATGAAACAGCAGCAGACAATATGTTCCAGCTTACTCCATCCGGATCTGCAACAGAGTGTGTTGCTAATCCGAACGTATTCCGTGTATGCTTCTCTGACCCGAACCAGGGTACTGCAGCAGCTCAGTACATTGGAGAGCATAAACTTGCTACAAAAGTAGCTATTATCTACGATAGCTCTGATGTATATTCATCAGGTATCACACAGAACTTCACAGCAGAAGCAGCTAATCAGGGTATTGAAATCGTATCTTCCGAAGCATTCACTGCTGATAACAATAAAGACTTCTCCGTACAGCTTCAGAAAGCAAAAGACGGTGGTGCTGAATTAGTATTCCTTCCGATTTATTATACAGAAGCTTCCCTGATCCTTGCACAGGCAGACAGCATGGGATTTGAAACTAAATTCTTCGGATGCGACGGTATGGACGGTATCCTTGGTGTAGAAAACTTTGATACATCTCTTGCAGAGGGGCTGATGCTTCTTACACCATTTGCAGCAGATTCTACAGATGAGAAAACCCAGAACTTTGTAAAAGCATACAAAGATGCTTACAAAGACACACCAAACCAGTTCGCAGCAGATGCTTATGATGCAGTCTACGCAATCAAAGCAGCAGCAGAAAAAGAAGATGTAAAAGCAGACATGGATGTTGCAGATATCTGCGCAGCTCTTGAAAAAGGCATGACCGAGATCACCCTTGAAGGTGTTACAGGTGACAAGATCACATGGACAGAAGACGGTGAGCCGAACAAAGCTCCGAAAGCTGTAGAGATCAAAGATGGTGCTTACGCAGCAATGGAGTAATGAAATCGAAATAACTGAAAAGATTTCATAAGAAATAAAATGCGATTGTTCCTGGAGTGGACAATGGTTGTATGCCAACGGGGCTGTCTGAATTATGCAGACAGCCCTGTTGCCTAATGCGTTATTACATTAATGCGTTAATGACAGATTTACTTTTGGCAAAATAGACAGGACAGATTTCGCTAAAGGCAAATCTGCCAGTTTTACACACAATAAAATTATTTAAATATAAGAAAGGAAAGACTTCTATGAGTAGTTTTATATCATATCTTATCAGTGGTATCAGCCTCGGAAGTGTATATGCGATCATCGCCCTTGGTTATACCATGGTATACGGAATCGCTAAAATGCTGAACTTCGCTCATGGAGATGTTATCATGGTCGGCTCTTATGTAGTTTATGTCGCAGTCAGCGGCATGGGATTAAATCCGATTTTAGCCATCCTGCTGTCCATTATCATCTGTACACTCATGGGCGTTGTGATCGAAGGCGTTGCGTATCGACCACTGCGTAATGCAGCTTCACCTCTGGCTGTTCTTATCACAGCCATCGGTGTCAGCTACCTGCTTCAGAACGTAGCACTTCTGATCTGGGGAGCAGATACCAAATCATTCAGTAACGTGATCAGCCTTCCATCCCTGAAACTTGCAGGTGGTTCTATCGTGATCACAGGTGTAACCATCGTAACCATTATCGGTGGTATCCTGATCATGGCAGGTCTGATGCTCTTTATCAGCAAGACAAAAACAGGACAGGCAATGCTTGCCGTATCTGAGGATAAAGGCGCTGCCCAGTTAATGGGTATTAACGTAAACAAAACAATCTCCATTACTTTTGCGATCGGTTCCGGACTTGCAGCAATCGCAGGTGTGCTTCTCTGCTCTGCATACCCGTCTTTGACACCATATACAGGTGCTATGCCTGGTATCAAAGCATTCGTTGCAGCTGTATTTGGCGGTATCGGATCTATCCCGGGAGCCTTTATCGGAGGTGTTGTTCTGGGTATCCTGGAGATTTTTGGAAAGGCATATATCTCTTCACAGATGGCAGATGCCATTGTATTCGGTGTTCTGATCGTGGTTCTGGTTGTGAAACCTACCGGTATTCTTGGTAAGAACATTCAGGAGAAAGTGTGAGGTGGCAGACATGGAAAAGAAGAAATTAAACAAAACAACAAAAAGCAATCTCATTACATACGGAATGGTTCTTGCAGCATATCTGATCGTACAGGGAATGATCGCAGGGAATCTGCTTTCCAACCTGATGCAGGGTCTTCTGGTGCCTCTTTGTGTATATATTATCCTGGCTCTTTCCCTGAACCTGACGGTTGGTATTCTGGGTGAGTTAAGTCTTGGACATGCCGGATTTATGTGTATCGGTGCTTTCACCAGTGCAGCATTTACAAAGGCAACTATGGATACATTTACAAATGCAGGACTTCGTTTCTTCGTTGCTCTGATCATCGGAGCTGTATGTGCAGGTATCTTTGGATTCCTGATCGGTATTCCTGTACTTCGTCTGAAAGGTGACTACCTTGCTATCGTAACACTGGCATTTGGTGAGATCATTAAGAATATCATCAATGTGCTTTATGTAGGAATTGACAGCAACGGAATCCATTTTTCCATGAAAGACCAGATGTCTCTTGGAATGGAGCCTGGTGGAAAAATGATCATCAGTGGTGCCATGGGTATCACAGGTACACCGAGACAATCAACCTTCACCATAGGTGTGATTCTGATCCTGGTTACTTTATTCGTAGTTCTGAACCTGATCAATTCCAGAGACGGACGTGCGATCATGGCAATCCGTGATAACCGTATTGCAGCGGAATCAATTGGTATTGATATCACAAAGTATAAACTGAAAGCATTTGCAATCTCAGCAGCATTAGCCGGTATCGGCGGTGTGCTTTACGCTCATAACCTTGCAACTTTAACAGCACTTCCGAAGAACTTCGGTTATAACATGTCTATCATGTTCCTGGTATTCGTAGTTCTCGGTGGAATTGGAAATATGCGTGGTTCTATTATCGCAGCAGTAATCCTGAACCTTCTTCCGGAGCTTCTGCGAGGACTCAGTGATTACCGTATGCTGTTCTATGCGATCGTGCTGATCGTCATGATGCTGATCAACTGGGCACCTAAGGCAATCGAGATGAGAGAGCGTCTTTTCAGTAAATTTAAGAAAAAGGAGGCATAAGCTATGGCATTGCTGGAAGTAAATCATTTAAATATTTCATTCGGCGGTCTTCATGCAGTGGATGATTTCCATGTCTCCATCGAGAAAGGACAGCTTTATGGTCTGATCGGTCCGAATGGTGCCGGTAAGACTACAATCTTTAACCTTCTTACAGGTGTGTATAAGCCGGACGAGGGAATCATCAATCTGGATGGACAGGATATCACCGGAAAGAGTACCATTGATATCAACAAGGCAGGAATCGCCAGAACATTCCAGAATATCCGTCTGTTCCATCAGATGAGTGTGCTGGACAATGTAAAGGCAGGACTTCACAATCATGATAAATACAGCCTTTTTACAGGTATTGTACATACTCCGAAATACTTTAAGGTTGAGAAAACCATGAATGAGGAAGCAATGAAGCTTCTTAAAGTGTTTGATCTGGACAAAGAGGCAGATATCCTTGCATCCAACCTTCCTTATGGTAAACAGAGAAAGCTGGAGATTGCCAGAGCACTGGCAACAAAGCCGAAGCTTCTTCTTCTGGATGAGCCGGCTGCAGGTATGAACCCCAATGAAACTGAGGAACTGATGGATACCATCCGTTTTGTTCGTGATAACTTTGATATGACCATTCTTCTGATCGAGCATGATATGAAGCTGGTTTCAGGTATCTGTGAGGAGCTGACTGTACTGAACTTCGGTCATGTTCTGAGACAGGGCAAGACTTCAGATGTGCTCCATGATCCGGAAGTTATCAAGGCATATCTTGGAGAATAGGAGGAGAGACAGATGGCATTACTGGAAGTACAGGACATACAGGTTTATTATGGAATGATTCAGGCATTGAAGGGTGTTTCTTTCTCTGTAAATGAAGGTGAAGTTATTGCTCTGATCGGTGCAAACGGTGCAGGTAAAACAACTACCCTGCATACAGTGACAGGGCTTCTCCGGGCAAAATCAGGACATATTATTTATGACGGACAGGATATCACAAAGGTTCCGCCTCACAAGATCGTAACAATGGGTATGGCACATGTTCCGGAAGGAAGACGTGTGTTTGCAAATATGACTGTTCTTCAGAATCTGAAGATGGGTGCTTTTACAAGATCTGATAAAAATGAGATTGATGCGACCATTGAGAAAGTATATAAACGTTTTCCGCGTCTGAAGGAACGTCAGAATCAGACTGCAGGTACCTTAAGTGGTGGTGAGCAGCAGATGCTCGCCATGGGACGTGCGCTGATGAGCCAGCCGAAGATCATTCTGATGGACGAGCCGTCCATGGGCCTTTCACCGATCTTTGTAAATGAGATCTTTGATATCATTAAAGAGGTAAGTGAGAGTGGAACAACGGTTCTTCTGGTTGAGCAGAATGCGAAGAAGGCTCTTTCTATTGCTGACAGAGCTTATGTCCTTGAGACCGGAAGGATTACACTGGAAGGTAAGGCAAGTGATCTTCTTCATGATGAATCTGTTCAGAAAGCTTATCTTGGAGAGTAAACAGGAGGGATTTTATGGAGAATTTTGTAATTACCATTGCGAGACAGTATGGAAGTGGCGGACGTACCGTCGGTAAGATGCTGGCAGAGAAACTGGGAGTTTCTTTCTATGACAAGCAGATCATTCAGATGGCTTCTGATGAGAGCGGGATTGATGTGAAGCTTTTTGGACAGGTGGAAGAAGGCTCCAGTGTGAAGGCATCTCTGTTTAATAAGACAGGGTTATATAAAGGAGATCTGATCGCACCGGATCAGAAGGGGTTTGTTTCTGATGAGAATATTTTTAATTATCAGGCGAAGATTGCAACGGATCTGGCAGAGAAGGAATCCTGTGTGATCGTTGGGCGTTGTGTGAATTATGTGTTTAAGGACAGACCGAATACTTTGAGAGTGTTTGTTCATGCACCCTGGGAGTTTCGTGTGGAGAAGTCCAGAGAGAAGATCAGCGGCAGTGATGAGGAGATTGAGAAGTTTCTTCGCAGGGATGATAAGAGAAAGCAGGATTATTATCGCAAATTTGCCGGTGGGGACTGGAGTGATGCGACGAATTATGATCTGTGTCTGAATGCAGGAAAGCTTGGATTTGAGAAGTGTGTGGATGCGATTTTGGCGCAGATGAACGTTATGGGAATTAAATGATGAAAAGGGCAGTCTCTCTTTGGAGGCTGCCCTTTTTTGGATTAAGACTGGGATTTGATTTTGTTCTGGTATTCTTTTAGGGTTTTTTCGTAGCCCATTTCGGAGAGTTCGTAGAAGTGTTCTCCCTGGATTTCGGTGGGGAGGTATTGTTGGTGTACGTAGTGGTTTGGGTAGTCGTGGGCGTATTTGTAGCCGATGCCGTGGCCCAGTTTTTCGTGGCCGCCGTAGTGGGCGTCCTGGAGGTGTGGCGGGACTGTGGTTTTTGTGCGTTTGACGGAGTCCATGGCAGCGAAGATGGCGTTGACTGCGGAGTTGCTTTTGGGGGCGCAGGCCATGTAGGTGACTGCCTGGGAGAGGATGATCTGGGACTCGGGCATTCCTACGCGTTCTACTGCCTGGGCTGCGGCGACTGCTACGCAGAGGGCCTGTGGATCGGCGTTTCCGATGTCTTCGGAGGCGAGGATCATGATTCTTCGGGCTATGAATTTGACGTCTTCTCCGGCGTAGAGCATTTTTGCAAGGTAGTAGACTGCTGCGTCAGGGTCTGAGCCACGCATGCTTTTGATGAAGGCGGAGATGATGTCGTAGTGGTTGTCTCCGTTTTTGTCGTAGCGGACGACGCGTTTCTGGATGCACTGAGATGCCACATCCAGGGTGATGTGGATGAGACCGTCTTCGCTACGGGGGGTAGTGAGGATGCCCAGTTCGATGGCATTGAGGGCATTTCTGGCGTCGCCGCCTGCCATGTCTGCAAGGAAGTCGAGGGCGTCTTCATCTATCCGGGCTTTATAGTTTCCCATTCCTTTTGTTTTGTCGTTGACTGCGCGAAGGATGAGTTCTTTGACTTCGGAGATCTCCAGGGATTTCAGTTCGAAGATGATGGAACGTGAGATTAAAGCAGCGTTGACTTCGAAGTATGGATTCTCTGTTGTGGCACCGATGAGGATGATGGTTCCGTCTTCTACGAATGGGAGGAGATAGTCCTGCTGGCCTTTGTTGAAGCGGTGGATCTCGTCTATGAAGAGGATTGTTTTTTTGCCGTACATACCCAGGTTTTGCTGGGCTTCTTTTACAACTGCTTCCATATCTTTTTTGCCTGCTACAGTGGCGTTGATCTGGGTGAATTCTGCACTGGTAGTGTTGGCGATTACTTTTGCCAGGGTGGTCTTGCCGGTTCCGGGAGGGCCGTAGAAGATGACGGAGGTCAGTTTGTCAGCTTTGATAGCCCTGTATAATAAGGTGTTTTTTCCGATGATGTGTTGCTGTCCTACAACTTCATCCAGAGTTGTGGGGCGTAGTCTGGATGCCAGAGGGGATTCCTGGTCCAGGGTTTTTGATTTGGCGTATTCAAATAAATCCATAGTTTTTTCTCCATAGAATATGATGATAAAACAGTCACATTTCATTTCGTGTTTATAGTAACATAAAACATTTGTGACAAATTATAGCAAGTCTCTTAATCAATATACATTATTTACGAGGAGTGCTATAGAACGTATATTTGTTTTAGTATAACGTATCCCTGTTTTTTTGTAAAGATTAGGAAATAAAAAGGAAGAGCATTATAAGAGCTCTTCCATTATTTTACCGTATATTTCCTGGTAATGTGTGGACCATTTTTTACAGATCGACTGTGCTGCCTCAAGGTTAGGAGCTGCGATGTTCAGGTCGATGAGGGAGTTGCCCTTTTCGATGAGCTGGCATCTTACAGAATAGGTTCCCTGTTTGGTGATGTAATAATCAGCAGGAGTGACGATTCGCTCCTGAGCTTTGAAGCCGGTAGATTTCAGGTATTCCCTGACTTCCTGTTTGATCTCAGGAGAGAGATCTTTCTGGAAAAAGGAGAGAGTCTTTATGCCATCTTCGGTAATCCGGTAATGGGAGACATTGGAACGGGTGTCCATGGTGATCAGTTCTGCTTCTACCAGTTCTGAGATTGCCTGCTGGAGATGGAAATAGTTTGTATATTCCCGGTCCAGGATAAATTCTGAAATCTGTGAATTTGTCAGGGTATTTTCGGTATTCTGAAGCATGTATAACACGATTAATTTGTAAACTGTGAATGGTGTTGCCATTTTATCCCTCCCTTTGCATAGAGTAGCAGAGAATCTTTTAGTGTGAAAACAGTCTTCCCTGGTAGCTTTGTTCTTCTTTCATCCTGTGATGCAGCATATTTAATACCTCACGTTTACGGCTTGCCCACAGTGGTGCGATCAGCAGATCTTTGGGGCCGTCGCCTGTGATGCGGTGTATAACCATATCCGGTCTGAGATGTTCCAGACAGTTTATAAGGAGAGAGATGTATTCATCCCGTTCGTAAGTCTGAAACAGTCCTTTCTCGTAATCTGCTGCCAGATCAGTGCCGCGAAGCACATGAAGTAACTGCAGTTTGATTCCCTGAATATCCATATGGTTGAGGTATTCCATAGTTTCCAGAATATCTGCTGTGTTTTCACCGGGCAATCCGAGGATTGTATGCACGATTACTTCGATATTTTCTTTTCGCAGGCGTTTTACGGCATCATCAAAAACGCAGAGAGGATATCCCCTTCGGATATACCTGGCAGTGGACTCATGGATCGTCTGAAGTCCAAGTTCAATCCAGACAGGTTTCTGTTTATTTAACCGGGACAAAAGTGCCACGATTTCAGGACTGAGGCAGTCTGGTCTGGTGCCGATGGAAAGAGCAACTATCTTTGGATGAGAGATTGCTTCTGTAAAAATTTTCTCCAGATATTCCACAGGTGCGTAGGTATTTGTGTACGCCTGGAAATAGGCAATATATTTATGAATCGGACGTTTCTGTGAAAGGATACTGATCTGGCTTTCTATCTGGTCAGTGATGGAAAGTGCGGCATCTGCAGCGAAATCTCCGCTTCCTCCTGCGCTGCAGAAGATGCAGCCGCGGGTTCCAATTTTACCGTCCCTGTTGGGACAGGACATGCCGCCATTTAGCGTGACCTTATAAACCTTTTCTCCAAACCGCTCTCTCAGCATATAGTCCAGAGAGTGGTATGGTTTCTCTCCCCATTTGGTCATACTGTGTGATCATTTTCTGCTGATGAATTTTCAGCAGAGTTTCCGTTCTGAAGGTCTGTATCCTGGGTATCTGCATCAGCCGGAATATAATTATCAAAAATCTTTACCAGAAAATGTCCGTTGATAAATGCCTCCAGTGCAAATCCAAACATGCACAGAAGCATGATGGCCATGGACTGTATGCGGAAACTTTTGATAAAAAACACGCCTGCAGGTAACAGAGTGATGACTGCCATCAGGACTGTATACGGAAGATGACGGATAGCCATCAGGAATGCATTGCGGAAGGTGTTTTTGATGGAGTTGTAGAATTTGGCAAGCACCGGATAAATATACAGAAATACCATCATATAAAGGATACCAAATGCAAAGAAAACGATATACAATACCTGAGACATTGTTCCGCCGATATTACCTACAATACGCAGATCCATGTAAAGGATAGCTGCAACTGCAAGCATGATAAGATTGATGACAGTTGCCTGTTTGAAGTTCTGCTTAAAGGATTTGAAGAAGCTTCTGATAATATAAGATTCTTCGTTACGTGTCATTTTCAGTGTGACATAGTGGAGTGCAGTCAGTGACGCACCAATAGTCACGATTGGCAGACAACAGATCAGAAAGACCACATTAAGCATAATAAGATCAGCCACGCGTCCCATGACGGTGAAGAATTTGTTGTCCATGTTAAATAGTCTGTCCATTCGTTTAATTACTCCTTTTGTATATAATGATGTACAGCATACTCTGTGAATAATCCTGCTACAGAGAAATCTGTACAAGCTTTGTATAACAGTATAACGAATCAGGCAGGAAAAAGCAAATCTTTTATGTGAGCAGGAGCTGGTCTGCAGTGACAAAAACATAGCCTTTTTCAGTAAAAAGATCAGCGATTTTCAGGGCTGCATCCACAGATGTCTGATAGCCGTCATGCATCAGGATGATAGAACCGTCATGAACCTGTTTCTGGGCGATAGACAGGATAGAATTGATGTTTTTGCTTTTCCAGTCCAAGGTGTCTACATCCCAGAATACGGGAAGCATGGTGACAGAAAGTTCCATATCCTTGATCCATGCGCCGAAAGGCGGTCGCACATAAGAAGGGTAAATTCCGGAAGCTTCATAGATTCTGTTATTTGTTTTTTCAATTTCCAGTCGGGCCTTCTCCGCCGGGATCTTGTCAAGCTGTACATGATCCCAGGTGTGATTTCCGATAAGATGTCCGTCTTTTCGCATTTGCAGGAGTATATCTTCGTTTCCTTCAATGTTCTCGCCTATCAGAAAGAAAGATGCCCGGATGTTTCTTTTTTTTAATCCATCCAGAAGTATGGGGGTATACCGGGCATTGGGACCGTCATCAAAGGTCAATGCGATTCTGGGAGGTTCTTCAACGGGAATCCCGGCAATGGTGTCAGTTGAAAAATCCTCAGAAGCTGTAGCTTTTACAGATGCCTGTTTTACAAGGGAAAGCATACCGGGACCTGCCAGTGAAGTAAGGAACTGTGTGCGTTTGTCAGCAGAAGAAAAGAGTAGGAAAAAAATCATGCATAATATTTCAAAAAATATTAAAGTCCGCTTCATGAAAAGATACTCCTCATAAAAATATCTCTCTGATTCCGGAACACAGAGTATGAATATCTGTGTCAGAACGAAAGAAACAGCAGGTGGCAGATGTAATCATTACAGTATATGAAAAAAAGAAAGCAATTCATACCGATTTATTGTATAATAGATTCTGCAAAATATCGAAGAAAGAATTTACGGAGATTGAGATGAAAAAGAAACGGACAAAACTGCTGGTTTTTTTTGCACTGGCAGGAATTTTAGTGCTTTTTTATATGATAGGAGAGTCTTATTGTGAGGGACTGTCCGGGGGGAGTAGTCTGAAAGAGAAGAATGAAGTTATGTGTAGATATAAATACGATATGATCGTAGACAGTCCGAATTCTTCTTTCTGGCAAGCGGTTTATGATTGTGCACAGGAATGGGCGCAGAAGAATGATGCAATTCTTGAACTGAGAGGCAGTGGAAGAGAGAGCGATTACAGTAAGCTTGATTATATGAATATGAGTATTGCTTCAAATTCAGATGGGATTATCCTGCAGTACAGTGGGGAGCAGGGACTGGAAGCGAAGATAAATGAGGCTGTTCAGAAAGGAATTCCGGTTGTTACTGTAATGGGAGATGCAGTTCACAGCAAGCGTCAGAGTTTCGTGGGTGTCAGTGATTATCAGCTTGGAAGTGTCTATGGCGAAAAGGTAGCGGAATATGTGACTGAGGATACGGAAAGTATTCTTATTCTGTTGAAGAAAAATATTGATGATATGAACCAGAGCCAGATATATACACAGATTAGCAACGCAGTCCAGGCAAAGGCGGGTCCTTCGCAAAATATCCAGATAACAGGAAAAAATCTTCGCTTAACAGGGACTTTTGAGACAGAAGAAGCGGTAACAGATATTTTTCAGCAGAGAGATAAAGTACCGGATATTCTTGTGTGTATGGATGAGGAAACTACAGAATGCGCACGTCAGGCAGTACTGGACTTTAATCTTGCAGGAAAGGTTACGATCATAGGATATTACAGCTCTGAAGATATTCTTACAGCAGTGGAAAAGGGAGTGATCTCTGTTACCTGTGATGTGGATACAGAGCAGCTTGGCAGATACAGTATAGAGGCTCTGACAGCATATCAGAAAGATGGAAGGACCAATTCTTATTATAATGTGGATATTAATTTCCTGGACAAGGATGTAGTACGGGAAATGAGAAGGAAGGGGGTGTCCGGATGAAGCAGCTGCGCTGGAAAGATTTTTCACTGGTCAGTAAAATCGTTATAGAGGTGGGTATGATCGCAGTCCTTCTTTTTGCCATGAATATGCTTTTTTATGTGCGGATCAATAATTCCATGCAAAAGATGGATAATGTTTATGCCAGTAATGCAGAGCTTACCGAACTTTCACAGGTATTTGAGAAAGTACAGGATAATATGTATAAGTATCTTAAGGTTAAGAGTTCTCAGACACTTCTTGATTATTATCAGAATGAGGCAAAATACAGAAATGAACTTGAGAAACTTAATGAAGATAATATTAATGATCCCGTAAAGCTTCTGGAACGGAATATCCGGAAAATGTCGGAAACATATCTGGACTGTACTGCGGAAACGGTAGCTGCCAAACGAGGAAGGAACGTTGAGCAGTATAAGCGTAAATATGATGATGCAACAAAGCTTTACAGATATATCCAGTCATCTATTGACGAACTGAATAACCTGATGTTTCAGGAGAACTCCAGTACTTATGCAGTACTTCGTGCAGTGATGAGATATCTGGAGATAAGCAATTCAGTTATTATGATCATAATTGTAGCCGGTGGAATGCTTCTGCTCATCCAGGCCACCAGAAATATGTTTGTTCCCCTTTCCAATATGGCAGAGACAGCACAACTGGTAGGTCAGGGAAATTTCCATGTAAAGATGCACGATACAGATGCACAGGATGAACTGGGAACAGTAACCAGAGCGTTTAATACAATGGTAGAGAATCTTGATCTGTATATGGCAAGGACGAAAGCAAGTATGGAGAAAGAGCAGCAGATGATGGAGAGGGAGCTTCTTATGGAAAATCATCTGAAAGAAGCACAGCTGAAATATCTTCAGTCACAGATCAATCCGCACTTTCTGTTTAATTCCCTGAATGCAGGAGCACAGCTTGCAATGATGGAGGATGCAGAGCGGACCGGGATTTTTGTAGAGAAAATGGCGGATTTTTTTCGCTATAATGTAAAAAAAGGACAGGAAGACGCCACATTGGGAGAAGAACTGGAGGCTGTTGATAACTATATTTATATTCTGAATGTCCGGTTCGCCGGAGATATCCATTTCAGCAAGGAGGTGGATGAATCACTGGAGAATGTGCGTATGCCAAGTATGATCTTGCAGCCGGTTGTGGAAAATGCAGTCAATCATGGAATACGTGACATTGAATGGGAAGGAAAAATACATCTCACAGTTACAGGAGATGCAGATTATATACGTATCAGCGTGAAAGATAATGGAAAGGGAATGACGCAGGAACAGATAGAGGGTGTTCTGTCAGGAAACAGAGAGCACAGAAATGAAGAAGGTGATTCTACAGGAATCGGTATGAATAATGTGATCAGCCGTCTGGAACTTTATTATGAGGAATCAGGGCTTATGGAGATTAACAGTGAAGGTGAAGGAAAAGGCACAGAAGCAGTAATCTATATACCTGTGCATGAAAACTAAGAGAAGTATTATGGGAGTGAGAGAAGATGTATAGAATTTTGCTGGCAGATGATGAAGGTATCATGCTGGAATCATTAAAGAAAATTATTGAAACTGAATATGGAAATGAATGTGAAATCCACTGTGCAAAGTCAGGCAGAGTTGTGGTGGAGATGGCACAGGCATATCCGCCGGATATCTGTTTTATGGATATCCAGATGCCGGGAATAAGCGGAATCCAGGCAATCAGGGAAATTCAGAAATTTAACAGCTCAGCAGTTTTTGTGATCATAACTGCATATGATAAGTTTAATTATGCAAAAGAAGCAGTGAACCTGGGAGTTCAGGAGTTTCTCACAAAGCCTGTAAATAAGAAAGTAATTCTGGAAACCTGCGCGAAGATGATGACAAAGGTAGATCAGATACGGCAGAAGAGAAGCGATGATCTCCTGATCAGAGAGAAACTGGAGACAGTGGTACCTATGATTGAGAGTGGATATATCAATAATATTCTTCTGCAGGATGATTTTGTTACTTATCAGGATAATTATACACAGCTTCTTGATATCCGTCAGAAATACGGTTATATGATGGTCATAGAATTTGGAGATTCTCTGGAAAATGGAGTACTCAGTAATGCGGTAGGTGCAAGCGTAAAGGCAAATAAATTTTATTCTATTTTTCGTGAAATAGCGCAGGGATTTTTTGAATGCCTTGTAGGTCCTATTATGGGAAACAGGATCGTACTGCTTGTTCCTTATGAAAATGCGAAAGAAGATTACGAAGACAGAGTTGCAATTGTCACAAGAGCCAGAAATATGGTACATAAATTTGAAAACCGGATCGACAGTATGTTCCGCTGTGGAATCGGAAGAGTCAAAGAACTTGGAAGCGTGAAGGAATCTTTTAAGGAAGCGGTGGTCGCACTGAGAGAGAGCATCAGTCATGTAGTGCATATCGAGGATGTACCGGCGGCACAGAAATATGACGGGGAATATCCAAGAGACCTGGAAATCAGATATCAGAAGAGGATCCTTGAGAAGGATGCTGCGGGAGCGATGAACTGCGCAGAGGGATTTTTTGAATGGATGCACAGTCAGCAGGCCGTCACAAGAGAAGACATTGAGATTAAAATCCTGGAGATGGTGATGAATGCGGAACGCAGGGCATTCTTTGCAGGAACTTTGAAATATAATGTTAACAGCAGGAGAAGTTATATCCGGGAGCTTCAGTCCTGTACGGATATAGAAAATCTGAAGAAGTGGTTTCTGGATAAGACGAGAGAAATCTGTACGAAACTGGAGAATTCCAAGGAAAAAGAAGCTGGCAGTATTATTGACAGAGCAAAGGAATATATCAATGAAAATTTCCGCAGGGATATTTCTCTGGATGATGTTTCAAGAGAGGTAGATATCAGTCCGTATTATTTCAGTAAACTTTTTAAACAGGAAACAGGTAAGAACTTTATTGAATATCTTACAGAAATACGTCTGAAAAATGCCAGAGAACTTCTGCAGGATTCCAGACTTTCCATTAAGGAAATATGTGCACAGTCAGGATACAGTGATCCCAATTACTTCAGCAGGATTTTCAAGAAGTATGAAGGAGTTACGCCTAGTGAGTTCAGAGAGAGGTTAGGCTGATGAAATTATATAAGACAAAAAAGAATTGCGGAAAGCTGCTGCTTGGAATACTGGCATTTTGTACAGGGATGATACTGCTGACAGGATGTGGTTCCTCTTCAGAACAAAAACAGAATAAGAATGAAGAAACAGCAGAAGAGAATAAGGAAGAGGATAAGGTTCAGATCGGACTTACAGTGGATTCTTTTGTTATAGAAAGATGGATCCGCGACAGAGATGTATTTGTGGCGACTGCCAGAGAACTGGGAGCAGAGGTAAATGTGCAGGATGCAGGTGCAGATGTCAAAGAGCAGATCAGTCAGATTGAATACTTTATAAATAAGCAGGTGGATGTGATCGTTGTGATCGCAAGAGACTGTGGAGCACTTTCAGATGCCATACAGAAGGCACAGAGTGCGGGAATTCCGGTTATTTCCTATGACAGAATGGTCAATAATGCCAATACAGATTTGTACATTTCCTTTGATAACCGTAAGGTGGGTGAGATCATGGCACAGGCACTTGTCAATGCACTTCCTCAGGGAGGAGATGTCTTTATGATACAGGGATCCTCTTCAGATAATAATGTCCAGATGGTGAAACAGGGGTTTGATGATATGCTTGCAGACACAGATCTGCATGTGGTTTATGAAGCTAACTGTGATGGCTAGACAGCAGAACTGGCTGCCGGATATGTGGAGGAAGCCTTGGAAAAATATCCTCATGTTAAGGGAATTATGTGCGGAAATGATGACATTGCCAGTCAGGTCGTACAGGTACTGGCAGAGAATCAGCTTGCCGGAAATGTGGTTGTCGTAGGTCAGGATGGAGATCTTGCAGCCTGTCAGAGAATAGTAGAAGGAACACAGTATATGACTGCTTTTAAACCAATTGAAGATCTGGCAAGAAAAGCAGCGAAATATGCAGTGGAAATGGGTAGTGGAAAGGGAGTTGCAGAACTGGAAGATGTGACAGAAACAGTAAATGACGGAACTTATGAGATTCCTTCCTGCATCCTTGAACCAACTGCAGTGACAAAAGAGAATATAGATAAGGTGATTATTGAAGGAGGTTTCCACCGCAGAGATGAAGTTTATCTGAATGCGGATTACAGTTAAATAAAATATTCAGAGATTATCCGGCTGCTTTTGCAGGGGTAAGAGTAAATCAGTATATAGCATTATCTTGCAACAAAAATGTCCTGTCCTGTGCAGGGCATTTTTTGTTTTTCTTAAAATGTCTTGTTTCTTGCCAACCATGTCCAGATTGCCCTGTGCTATAGTAATATTATCAAGAAAACGTGAGAAACGTAAAAAGAAATGGAGGATTTTTACAATGAGAAAGAAAGTCGTATCTGCAATTCTTTGTGCATCAATGGTAGCTGGAATGGTAGTTATCCCGGGAGTAGCTGTTAAAGCGGATGACAAGAAACTGATCGGTGTTACAATGCCTACAAAAGATCTTCAGAGATGGAATCAGGATGGCGAGAACATGAAGAAAGAGCTGGAAGCAGCCGGCTATGAAGTAGACCTTCAGTATGCATCTAACGATGTAAGCACACAGGTTTCACAGCTTGAGAATCAGGTTGCAAACGGATGTGATCTTCTGGTTGTGGCATCTATCGACGGAAGCAGTCTTGGTGAGCCACTGAAACAGGCTAAAGAAGCAGGAATCCCGGTTATTTCCTATGACCGTCTGCTTATGAACTCAGATGCAGTTACTTATTATGCAACATTTGATAATTACAAGGTAGGTCAGAAACAGGGCGAGTATTTAGTAGATGCACTTGATCTCGACAATCAGGACGGACCGTTTAATATTGAGCTGTTCACAGGTGATCCTGGTGACAATAACTGTAACTTCTTCTTCGGCGGAGCAATGGATGTACTTCAGAAATATATTGACGAAGGTAAGCTGGTAGTTAAATCCGGACAGACAGAATTTGAGCAGGTTGCAACTGCTAACTGGGACAGTGCAAAGGCTCAGGACAGAATGGATACAATTATCGCAGGTAACTACTCAGACGGCTCCAACCTTGACGCAGTTCTCTGCTCCAATGACTCTACAGCACTTGGCGTAGAAAATGCTCTTGCAGCTTCCTACACAGGAGAATATCCGATCATCACAGGTCAGGACTGTGATACACCAAATGTTAAGAACCTTGTAGCAGGAAAACAGGCTATGTCCGTATTCAAGGATACACGTGCTCTTGCAACAGCAGTTGTTGGAATGGTTGATTCCATCATGAAAGGTGAAGAACCGGAAGTTAATGATACAGAATCCTATGATAACGGCACAGGTGTTATCCCGACATACCTTTGTGATCCGGTTGTTGTCACGGTTGACAATTACAAAGAAATCCTGATCGATTCCGGATACTATACAGAAGATCAGATTAAGTAATAAAAAGTGATCATACAGGCGGGAATACCACCCGCCTGTGTTAATCTATAGCAATCCCAGAAAATAATGTAATTCAGTATTTCCTGGGATTGCTATAGGGCTGCCCGTCGCAGGCATGATTTATAAAAGGGAGGGAAACAAAATTGGCTAAGATACTTCTGGAAATGAAAAATATTACCAAAACTTTCCCAGGTGTAAAAGCACTGGATAACGTTAATCTTCAGGTGGAAGAGGGCGAGATCCACGCTCTGGTCGGTGAAAATGGAGCCGGTAAATCTACCCTGATGAATGTATTAAGTGGTATTTATCCGTATGGAACATACGATGGTAATATTATTTATAACGGTGAAATCTGTAAATTCAATACAATTAAAGACAGTGAAGAAAAAGGAATTGTAATCATTCACCAGGAACTGGCGCTGATCCCATATATGACGATCGGTGAAAATATGTATCTGGGCAATGAAAGAGGAAGTTCATTATCTATTAACTGGAATGAAACCTACGGAGAAGCAGATAAATATCTGAAAATAGTAGGACTTGAAGAATCCTCCAGAACTTTGATTAAGGATATTGGTGTAGGTAAACAACAGCTGGTAGAAATTGCCAAGGCGCTGGCAAAGAATGCAAAGCTGCTGATCCTGGACGAGCCTACTGCATCCTTAAATGAGGATGATTCTCAGGCTTTGTTGGAATTGCTTCTGAAGTTTAAGGAACAGGGTATGACATCTATTATCATTTCCCATAAATTAAATGAAATTTCTTATGTTGCGGATAAGATTACAGTTATCCGTGATGGTTCTACTATCGAGACTCTGGATAAGAAAAAAGATGACTTTTCCGAGCAGCGTATTATTCAGGGTATGGTAGGTCGTGAGATGACAGATCGATTCCCGAAACGTCCGGATGTAAAGATCGGGGATGTTTCCATGGAGGTTAAGAACTGGAATGTCTATCATCCGCTGTACTCAGAGCGAAAAGTAGTAGATAATGTATCATTTAAGGTGCATAAGGGAGAAGTAGTAGGTATCTCCGGACTTATGGGTGCAGGACGTACAGAGCTTGCAATGAGTATTTTCGGAAAAAGTTATGGAACTAAGATTTCCGGTCAGGTATTCATGAACGGAAAAGAAGTGAAGCTGAATACTGTACAGGAAGCAATCGATAACAAGCTTGCTTATGTTACAGAGGACAGAAAAGGAAATGGTCTGATACTTTCCAAATCCATTAAGATGAATACTTCTCTTGCAAATATGAAGGGAGTCAGTAATGGAAAGGTTATTGACGCAGATAAAGAATATGCGGTGGCAGAGGATTACAGAAAGAAGTTGAAAACAAAATGTCCGTCTGTCGAGCAGAATGTAGGCAACTTAAGTGGTGGTAACCAGCAGAAAGTCCTTCTTGCAAAATGGATGTTTACAGAGCCGGATATTCTGATCCTGGATGAGCCTACCCGTGGTATTGACGTAGGTGCAAAATACGAAATTTACTGTATTATCAACGATCTGGTAGCAGCAGGAAAATCTGTCATCATGATTTCTTCTGAACTTCCGGAAGTACTTGGAATGTCAGATAGAATCTATATCATGAATGAGGGCAAGTTCGTAGGTGAGGTCGGCAAAGAAGAGGCCACATCAGAACTGATCATGTCCAAGATCGTAAAATCAGGAAAAGGAGCGTAAAGAAGATGGAAAAAAAGATTAGTTTTGCAGAGATATTAAAGAAATATACCATGGTGCTTGTACTTGTTCTGGTAGTCATCATGTTTGCTGTAAACACAAATGGGGTTATGCTTCTTCCTCAGAATGTGAATAACCTTGTAGCCCAGAATGCGTATGTATTTATCCTGGCAACAGGTATGCTGTTCTGTATTCTGACTGGTGGTAATATTGACCTTTCTGTTGGTTCTGTTGTATGTTTTGTAGCAGCAGTTGGCGGTAAGATGATGGTTCTCAACAGTATGAACCCATATCTTACAATGCTGGTTATGTTGCTTACAGGTATTGCCATCGGTGCATGGCAGGGATTCTGGATTGCATATGTAAGAATCCCACCGTTTATTGTAACTCTGGCTGGTATGCTTGCGTTCCGTGGTCTTTCAAACGTAGTTTTACAGGGACAGACACTGGCACCAATGCCTGATTCTTACTTGGCACTGTTTAACAATTATATTCCGGATCCATTTGGGAAAGAGGGATTTAATCTTATCTGTTTTGTAGTTGGTATTATTGTCTGTATTGTATATGTGTTACTTGTTCTGAAGAATCGTGCAGATCGTGTGAAGAAAGGGTACAGTGTAGATGCTTTTGGTGGCGTTGCAGTTAAGATGATTCTGATCTGTGCAGTTGTTATTGCTTTTATGTTCCGTCTGGCTCAGTATAAAGGTATTCCGAATTCTCTGATCTGGGTAGCTGTGATTATTGCAATCTATACATATATTGCTTCCAAGACAACTACAGGACGTTATTTCTATGCAGTTGGCGGTAATGAGAAGGCTACAAAGCTTTCCGGTATTAATACAAATAAGGTTTATTTCCTTGCTTATCTGAATATGGGTCTTCTGGCTGCTATTGCAGGTATGGTTACTATGGCCCGTCTGAATTCTGCCAATCCTCAGGCAGGTACAAACTTTGAGATGGATGCTATCGGTGCTTGTTTTATTGGTGGTGCTTCTGCTTATGGCGGAACCGGTACAGTTCCGGGGGTTATCATTGGTGCATTGCTGATGGGTGTTCTGAACTTAGGTATGAGTATCATGGGTATTGACCAGAACCTGCAGAAGGTTGTTAAAGGTCTGGTTCTGCTGGCAGCAGTTATCTTTGATGTTGTTAGTAAGAGAAAATCTTTTATCGTAAAATAAAAATTGTATATTCATTCTTAAATGGAAATTTTTTGCAGGGCTTGCAGGGTGCAGGCCCTGTTTTTTTACCGAATCAAGTAAGTCTCCTGCTTTAATTGCGAATATCTGTTTGACTTGACAGGGGACGCGCAGAAAAATAGTGTGTTTGATGTGCGGTTTCGGCATCTAAAATATTCTAAGGCCAAGAAAATCTGCTAAAGGCATGAGCCGGCTTCTCAAACTCGCTCCGTCGCAGACTCCGCTCAGACAGTGATGCAGCCGGCTCATAACGCAGATTTTTTTGACCTAAGAATATCTAAGATACCTGCAAATGCACATCAAACACACTATTTTTCTGCGCTGGCTGCTGGCGATTTTTGGGGTATTGGATTGAGTAAAAATGGACGATAAAAATGGGTGGACGGAAAATTTGCTTGTGGAGGTAGAAGGATGGTCGTATAATGAGGGGGAATATTGTACGAAGTGAGGAGTGGGTTGTTATGAGATATAATTCAGTGTTGGATCTGCATACACATACTTTGGTGAGTGGTCATGCATATTGTTCTCTGAGGGAGATGGCGAAAGCGGCTGCAGATAAGGGACTGGAGGTTCTGGGGATTACGGAGCATGCGCCTGCTATGCCGGGGACCTGTCATAAGTATTATTTTGAGAATCTGAAAATTGTGCCCAGGGAGATGTATGGGATTCAGCTTCTTCTGGGGTCTGAGGTGAATATTCTGGATGCACAGGGGACTGTGGATCTGGTGCAGCGGACGTTGGAGAGGATGGATGTGGTGATCGCCAGTCTGCATATGCCATGCATGAAGCCGGGATCTAAGCTGGAGAATACAGAAAGCTATCTGAATGTGATGAAGAATCCGTATGTAAATATTATCGGGCATCCGGATGATGGGAGATATGAAATCGATTATGAGGCACTGGTTCAGGGTGCGAAGGAATATGGGAAGGTTTTGGAACTGAATAATCATTCTATGGATCCGGACTGTAACCGGCAGAATGCTGTGGAGAATGATACTGTGATGCTGAATCTGTGTAAGAAATATCAGGTTCCGGTGGTGATGGACAGTGATGCTCATTTTGATCTTCTGATCGGGGAGTTTGATCGGGCGAGAGATCTGCTGGAAAAACTGGATTTTCCGGAAGAGCTGGTTCTTAATCGGTCTGTGGATGCAATAAGGAAGTATGTGAATCGTAAGTTCTGATAAACTGAGAAGCAGTTATTTGGTGTAGAGCTATGTCACAAAGAGGATGATTTTATCTGCCTTACTCTTCGAAAGAGGTTTTTGTGAGAAAATTAAAAAATCTGTAATTTCTTTTAGGTTAAAGGCTTGCTTCCTATAATTTAACGTGGTAAAATATCACTGTTAGAAATATAACACGGACATTTTAAAGACAAATGTCCGTCCAGTGAAGTACAGAGTTCTAAAAGGAGCATGAAAATGAGTAAAAAAATCAGAACAGAGGCTGTAGATCAGCTTTTTGAAGCGATTTTATGTCTGAAGGATAAAGAAGAGTGTTATACTTTCTTTGAAGATGTATGCACGATCAATGAACTTCTTTCCTTATCACAGCGTTTTGAGGTTGCCAAGATGCTGATGGACAAGAGAACCTATCTTGATATTTCGGAGAAAACCGGAGCTTCCACAGCAACGATCAGTCGTGTGAATCGTTCATTGAATTATGGAAATGACGGATATGAGATGGTGTTTTCAAGAATGGCAGAGAAGGAAACTAAAGGGGAATAAGATAGCGGAAGGCTGAATAAATGCAGTGCTATTGTGGGGCAGGTGAAGATCACCTGCCTTTTTGTATAGGGAGTTTTCGGATAAAAGAGAAGTCCGATTATTCCTCTTCTGGGAGAGTGTTGTGCAGGCTGAGAAAATGCTGCGAAGGATCAATCTATAAAAGTCGAAAATGAATATTATATAGTCAAATATGCAAACTATGCGGATTGGTATAATGTTATAATTTTGCTTATGAAGGATAACTGGCTGTTGGCAATATCGTATAAGATATTTTTATGAAAAAAGTCATATATAAAGTATTTTGCTGGAAGTATTTTACAAATGCATGGCGAAATGTAATATTGCAGGCAGAGAGAAAAGTTATAAAAAAACAAATCATGAGGAGAACATAAGAGTATGAAGGCATTTGATTATTCACTGGTAAAAGATCCACAGTATTTCTGCGATAACCGAATGGAAGCTCATTCAGATCATGTATATTATAGAGATGGGAATGAAATGCAGGCTGCTGTGCAGGATGGGACAGAAACTTCTTTCCGTTACAGTCTGAACGGTTTATGGAAGTTTCATTATGCGCGTAATTACAAAAGTACAGTTCAGGGATTTGAAAAGGAAGATTACTGCTGTTATGACTGGGATGACATTCATGTACCTGCACATATCCAGATGGAAGGATATGATGCACCGCAGTATGCCAATGTCCAGTATCCGTGGGAAGGCCATGAAGAACTTCATCCGGGACAGATCCCGGAACGTTTTAACCCGGTGGCAAGCTATGTGAGATATTTCCATGTGCCGGAGAGCATGAAAGGAAAAAGAGTATTTGTTTCATTCCAGGGAGCAGAGAGCGGCCTGGCTCTGTGGCTCAATGGAAAATTTGTGGGATACAGTGAAGATTCTTTTACTCCGTCAGAATTCGAGCTTACGGAATATCTGAAGGACGGTGAGAACAAGCTGGCGGCACAGGTGTTTAAATGGACAGCCAGCAGCTGGTGCGAGGATCAGGATTTTTACCGTTTTTCCGGAATTTACAGAGATGTTTATCTGTTTACGGTACCGGATGTCCATGTATATGATCTCAGGATCCGTGCCATTCCGGATGAAACTCTCAAAAAAGCCGAGCTTGAGATCGTAACCAGTACCTGGGGAAAAGGAAAAATGAAGCTTACACTTTCCGGAAAGGGAGAGATCCTTTTGCAGGAGGAAAGATCTCTGAACGGAGAGGATACCTGTACCTGGGAGATTCAGGATCCCCTTCTCTGGAGTGCAGAAGAGCCGAATCTCTATGATCTGGAGCTGGAGATCAGTGATGAAAGCGGAAAGCTCCAGGAGATCATCCCGGAGAAAGTCGGTTTCCGCCGTTTTGAAATGAAGGATGGTATCATGACCCTTAACGGAAAACGTATCGTATTCAAGGGTGTGAACCGCCATGAGTTCAGCTCTGTCACAGGAAGACATGTGTCCCGGGAGGAACTGCTCAAAGACATCGTGACCATGAAACAGAACAACATCAATGCGATCCGTACCTGTCATTATCCGGATGCATCTCCGATCTACCGTCTCTGTGATGAATATGGTATTTACATGATCGCAGAAAACAATCTGGAATCTCACGGAACCTGGGATATAGCAGAATTTACCGGAGATCACACGGATATCGTTCCGCACAACAAACCGGAATGGCTGGGCATGATGCTGGATCGTGTAAATTCCATGTATCAGCGTGACAAGAACCACCCGGCGATCCTGATCTGGTCCTGTGGAAATGAATCCTTTGGTGGAAAAGATATCTTTGAGATGTCTGAGTTCTACCACAAGAATGATCCTACAAGACTGGTACATTATGAGGGGGTTTTCCATGACCGCAGCTACAATGCCACCAGTGACATGGAAAGCCAGATGTATCCTTCCGTAGAAGCGATCCGGGAGTTCCTTGCAAAGGATGACAGCAAGCCGTTTATTTGCTGTGAGTATACCCATGCAATGGGAAATTCCTGCGGTGCAATGCATAAATATACAGATCTTACAGATACAGAACCGAAATATCAGGGTGGCTTTATATGGGATTACATTGATCAGTCTATTTACAAAAAAGACCGTTATGGTAAAGAATTCCAGGCATACGGCGGAGACTTCGGTGAACGTCCTACAGATTATAATTTTAGTGGAAACGGTATCGCATACGGCGGAGACAGAGATGCTTCACCAAAGATGCAGGAGGTAAAATTCAACTACCAGAATATCACTGCGCAGGTAAGTGAGGATTCTGTTAAGATCATCAACAAAAATCTTTTTGTAAATACGGACACATTCCGATGTGAAGTAACTCTTGCAAAGAACGGTCATGTCCTCCGCACAGAGACACTGGATACAGCGGTGGAGCCTTTAAGCCAACAGACCTACAGACTTCCATTTGGAAAACAGCAGCGCCCGGGCGAATATACGGTAACCGTAGCCTTCCTTCTCAGAGAAAAAACACTTTGGGCAGAGGCAGGACATGAGGTTGCTTTCGGCCAGTATGTTTATCAGGTGGAAGGAACACCGGAAGCTCCTGCGTGTGGCGTGGAGCTTGTGAGAAGCCTTCATAACATCGGTGTCCGCGGGGAAAATTTCGAAGTGCTGTTTTCTGTTCTCAATGGTGGTCTGGTTTCGTATAAATATGCAGGAAGAGAAATGATCGAAGCGATTCCGAAGCCCAACTTCTGGAGAGCACCTACAGATAATGATTGCGGAAGTCTGATGCAGATGCGCTATGCACAGTGGAAGATCGCCAGCATGTACGCAAGTCATAAGGATTACCGAAAAGGCATGTATGGTCCGGCCAATGCTCCGGAGACAACGGTTCACGAAAACAGCGTGGAGGTTGCTTTTACCTACATCCTGCCAACTACGCCTGCCAGTGAATGCCGTCTTGCCTATGAGGTAACCGGAGATGGAAGAGTAAAGACAACGCTGACCTATGATCCTGTAAAAGAGCTGGGCGATATGCCGGAGTTCGGAGTACTCTTTAAATTCAATGCGGATTATGATCATGTTCAGTGGTACGGCCTGGGACCGGCAGAGACTTATGCAGACCGGAAGCATGGCGCAAAGCTCGGCATTTATGAGAATCTCGTGACAGACAATATGGCACGCTATCTTGTGCCGCAGGAATGCGGAAACAAGGAGGAAGTACGCTGGGCAAAGATCACAGACAGAAAGGGCAGAGGAATGCTCTTTGAGATGGATAAAGAAAACGGCCCGATGATGTTCTCGGCACTTCCATATACTCCTCATGAAATGGAAAATGCCATGCATCCCTATGAGCTTCCGGCAATCCATTATACCGTTGTCCGTGCCGCAAAGGCGCAGATGGGTGTTGGAGGAGATGACAGCTGGGGTGCCCGCACCCATCCGGAATACCTTCTGGATACCAATGAAAAGATGAAATTTTCCTTTGTGTTCAAAGGCCTTTAAAATGTCATAAAATAACAGAACATAAAGTCAGAAAAAAGCTTCCGGCGACTGTCCGGAAGCTTTTTCATTTCATAATAATGCACAGAAAATAAACAGGTTGAAAAAAAACCTGTGGATATTTCATGAAATGAAAAAAAACTTGGATATGCACTTGTTTTTTCATGGTAAATAGTTTAGAATGATTACATAAGTGGTAGAAAGTGGTGAATAGTGGTAGCGAATGGGGATGAGTGGCAGAATACACCATTTGCACCCTGGAAGCACGAAGGGGAGAATCGTGTTTCACGAGAGTAGGTGGGTTTCATGTTCATGGGCGAGTATAATCATACGATCGACGCGAAGGGGCGTCTGATCATCCCTTCCAGGTTCAGGGAACTCTTAGGGGAAGAGTTCGTACTGACAAGAGGGTTGGATGGTTGCCTTTCTATTTATCCGATGGATGAATGGGTTGCTTTTGAAGAGAAACTCCGAGCATTACCACTTACAAATAAAGACGCAAGAACCTTTTCACGTTTCTTTGTAGCCGGAGCTACAACATGTCAGCTGGATAAGCAGGGAAGAATCCTGGTGCCGCAGACGCTGCGCCAGTTTGCTGGTCTGGATAAGGATGTGGTGCTTACGGGTAATCTGAACCGGATCGAGGTTTGGAGCAAAGAGAAGTGGAGCGAGAACTGCAATTATGATGATATGGACAGCATTGCGGAAAGCATGCAGAACATAGGAATCGTCATTTGAGCATAACGCAGGTAGAAATCCCACAGGAGACGGATATGGAATTTAAGCATAAATCTGTATTACTCAATGAGACCATTGACGGCTTAAGGGTAAAGCCGGATGGAATCTATGTGGATGGCACTTTAGGAGGAGCGGGACACGCCACAGAGGTGTGTAAGAAACTTTCTGCCAAGGGGAGATTTATTGGCATAGATCAAGACCAGGATGCGATAATTGCTGCGAGTGAACGGCTGTCAGCCTTTAATCAGGTGACAATCATTCGCAGCAATTATTGTTACATGGCAGATGAGCTGAGATCCCGTGGCATTGAGAAGGTGGACGGGATCCTGCTGGATTTGGGAGTGTCATCTTATCAGCTGGATAATGAAGAGAGAGGTTTTTCCTATCGGTACGATTCTCCTCTGGACATGCGAATGGACAGAAGACAGAGCCGTACAGCCGGTGATATAGTCAACGGTTATGAGGAACGGGAGCTGTATCGGATTATCCGCGATTACGGCGAAGATAAATTTGCCAAAAATATAGCGAAACATATTGTGGCTGCCAGAGAGCAGGCACCGATCCGGACAACCGGAGAACTGACAGAGATCATACGGGGTGCGATCCCCATGAAAATACAAGCTACAGGAGGACATCCGGCCAAGAGGACTTTCCAGGCAATACGTATTGAGCTCAACCGGGAGCTTGACGTGCTCCGGGATTCCCTGGACGGCATGATCGATCTCTTGGATGACGGAGGAAGGATCTGTATCATTACATTCCATTCTCTGGAAGACAGGATCGTTAAGACCATTTTCCGAAAAAATGAAAATCCCTGTACCTGCCCGCCGGATTTTCCGGTCTGCGTATGCGGAAAGAAATCCAAGGGTAAGGTGATCACAAGGAAACCGATCTTACCGGGAAAAGAGGAAATGGAAGAGAATCCGAGATCCAAAAGTGCGAAGCTTCGTATTTTTGAACGGAAAATGTAGTTGAGAGATGGAAGGTAGGCAAATGGCGAAGACAGGAAGAGGGACTACAGCCAGAAGAAATCGAAATACCGTCAGGAACAGCAGAGAAATGTATGTTCAGGGAAATGCGGTAAAACGGCTGCAGGAAGTTCCTCAGAGGACTGATCTGCCCGAGATACAGGAAAGGCGACGGCTGGCTCAGAAAAGAAAACAGAAATCCGCAGTACCTGTGACACCGGCAAAACAGGTGGTAAGCAGACAGGCACAGCGGAACCGGGAAAAGGCAATGGCCATGAACAAGGGGTTCGTTCTGTTTCTTACGGCAGTTTCCATCGCGGTACTTTTTACCTGTATCAATTATCTTCAGGTAAAATCCGAAATCACGGCGAGTATGAAAAATGTTGCAAATCTGGAATCTGAGCTTGCACAGCTGAAAGAAGATAACGATGCATATTACAGTCAGGTCACTTCTGCAGTGGATATCAGCGAGATCAAGAAAAAAGCTATCGGCGAGCTTGGAATGAAATATCCTTCGGAGGATCAGATACAGACCTATACCACGGAAGGAAACAGTTATGTGAGACAGTATCAGGATGTGGACACGCACAAGTAACAGAAGTACAGTTTTTAAGCAGGTGATCGATTGAGTACAAGAAGGCGCAGGCCGGTAAAAAAAATAAATTACAGTATGAAGAAAAAGCTGGCAGTACTATTTTCCTTAGTGTTGCTGGCTTTAGTCGGTTTGGTGGCAAGAATTACTTATATCAATGCCACCAGCGGAAGCAAATATCGAAAGCAGGTGCTGAGTCAGGCTCAGCAGAAATATGAAAATCAGACACTTCCGGCAAAAAGAGGAGATATCTATGACCGGAACGGGAATATCCTGGCAACCAGCAACAAGGTCTATAATGTGATCCTTGACTGTCTGGAGGTCAATAAGGATCAGGATTCCGTGGAGCCTACCATAAAGGCTCTTGTGGAAGTTCTGGGATTGGATGAAGATGAGATGCGGAAGCTTCTCACCGACAGCAGTACAAAAAAAAGTCAGTATCAGATCGTAAAGAAACAGATCTCCATGGACGACAAAAAAGCCTTCGAAAAATATGAAGATCCGGGAGACGACAGTGAACTGACTGCCACGCAGCTGAAAGAGCGTTCCAGGATCACAGGTGTATGGTTTGAGGAAGATTATCTCAGATCTTATCCGTTTAATGAGACTGCCTGTGATACCGTTGGATTTACACTTTCCAGAGATGTGGCGGATGCCGGACTGGAAGGATATTACAATGCGACACTTACCGGCGTGGATGGAAGACAGTACGGATACATCAACAACAATTCCGACGTAGAACAGACGATCATCGAACCGACGGATGGCAAAAGCATTGAGACCTCGCTGGATCTGGGACTTCAGCAGATCGTGGAAAAATACGTAAATACCTTTGAAGAAAAGATGGGAGCCAAAAATGTAGGCGTGATCATCGAGGATCCGAAAACAGGAGAGATCCTGGCAATGGACGGCGGTGACCGTTATGACCTGAATAACCCGAGAGATCTTTCAAATGTGTATTCCCAGAGTGAGATCGCTGCCATGAACGATGAGGAAACCGTGGAAGCGCTGAACGGGATGTGGAGTAATTTCTGTGTGACAGATGCCTACGAGCCTGGATCGGTTGTAAAGCCTATCGTTATGGGCTCCGCACTTGAAATGGGAGCGATTTCCGAGAGCGATAATTTTGTCTGTGACGGCGGACAGTCTTTTGGAGCGGAAGGTGCGACTACTTTTATCAAATGTGCGGTATGGCCGGATGCTCACGGGACAGAAGCTCTTTCCGATGTCATTGCCAATTCCTGTAACGATGGTATGATGCAGATCGCAGCAAAGATGGGAAAAGATAATTTTCTTAAGACACAGAGCGTTTTCAATTTCGGAACAAGAACCGGTATCGATCTTCCCAATGAGGGAAGCGGTGTGATCCATACCAGCGATACCATGGGAGAAACGGAGCTTGCATGCTCTGCTTTCGGACAGGGCTATACATTGACCATGATACAGGAGATCAATGCAATGTGTTCTGTGATCAATGGAGGATACTACTATCAGCCTCATCTGGTGACGAAGATCAAGGACAGCAGCGGCGGAATCGTAAAAACGATCTCTCCGACACTGATGAAGCAGACGATTTCCGAGAAGATATCTGCAGATATTCGCTCTTACATGGCTGCCAGCGTAGACCATGGTACCAGCCGTACCTCCAAGGTGCAGGGCTACAGCTCCGGTGGTAAAACCGGTACTGCCGAGAAGCTTCCGCGAGGCAATGGCAAGTATCTGGTATCCTTTATCGGATTTGCACCGGTAGATGATCCGGCGCTTGTGATCTATGTAGTTGTGGATGAGCCGAAGGTAGATGATCAGGCAAGCAGTACGTACGCACAGTACATTGCACAGGGAATCCTTTCCGAAGCACTTCCGTATCTGAATGTACAGCCGGATGAGGCAGAGGATGGAGAAGTTCCGACTACAGAGCTGTGGGAACTTTTTAAGGGAATCAGCGATTCTGCAACAGGAACCGGCGCGGACGGGCAGAAGGAGGCAATTTCCGATGAGAATGTACCAAGTCCGCCGGAAGATGCGTCGGAGGACAGTGATACCGAAGATAATAACGATATGCAGAGCGAAGGTCTTACCAACGAGGAGGCCGGTCTGGAATAGATAAAAAGAATACCCTCTCAGGGGAACGTCATATATTACAGTGACGACCTCTGAGAGGGATTTTTTTATGATCCGGACCATGGTTTATCACAGGAAAAAAATATGGGTGGTTTTTCTGATCTGCATAATGCTTCTTCTGGGACTTGTGGGAAGACTCTGGTATCTTATGAACGTCCGGGCAGAATATTATTCAAAAAAGGCGGAGGATCTTCATGAGCGGGAACGTGACATAAAAGCGGCCAGGGGAAAGATCCTGGACATCAGGGGAAATATTCTGGCGGATAACCGGACAGTCTGCACAGTATCGGTGATACACAGCCAGATCAAAGATCCTGAAAAAGTGATCCGCGTACTGTCCGGAGCATTGTCTGTAAAAGAAGAGGAAATCCGAAAAAAAGTTGAAAAAATTTCTTCTATTGAAAGAATACAGACAAACGTGGAAAAAAGCATTGGAGACAGGATCCGGGAATATGACCTTGAGGGAGTGAAGGTAGATGAGGATTATCGGAGATATTATCCTTATGGATCTCTCGCTTCAAAAGTACTGGGATTTACCGGAGGTGATAATCAGGGGATCATTGGTCTTGAAGTGAAATACGATGAGATCCTGAAAGGAGAGCCCGGAAAGATCCTCACAGTTACGGATGCACGTGGTGTGGAGATCGACGGAACCGGAGAACGGAGGAAGGAACCGGTGTCAGGAAATACTCTGCGTACCAGTCTGGATGTTAATATCCAGGAATATGTGCAGCAGGCAGCAGGTAAAGTCATGGAAGAAAAACAGGCGGAGAGAGTTTCCATACTGCTTATGAACCCTCAGAACGGAGAAATCTATGCCTGTGTCAATGTGCCTGAATTTGATCTGAACGATCCGTTTACTCTGAATACAGAAGAAACAGCAGCAGAGGGAGAAAAGAAGCAGGATCTTCTGAACCGGATGTGGAGAAACCCCTGCCTGAATGATACCTATGAACCTGGCTCGACTTTTAAGATCATCACTATGGCAGCAGGGCTGGAGGAAGGAGTGGTGTCAACAGAGGATCGTTTTTTCTGTCCGGGCTATAAGGTGGTGGAGGACCGGCGGATCCACTGTGCAAAGAGAACAGGACATGGTGCGCAGAGTTTTGTAGAAGGTGCCCAGAACTCCTGCAACCCGGTATTTATTGAGGTGGGCCTGCGGCTTGGAGCAGACCGTTATTACAAATATTTTAAACAGTTCGGACTTTTGAAAAAAACAGGGATAGATCTTCCGGGAGAGGCAGGAACGATCATGCATAACCCCAAAAATATGGGAGAGGTGGAGATTGCCACGGTATCCTTTGGCCAGTCGTTTCAGATCACACCGATCCAGCTTGCAACAACCGTCAGTGGGATCATCAATGGCGGAAACCGGATCACACCTCATTTTGGGATCAGCGTGGAAAGTGCGGACGGAACAAAGGTGCGGACACTGGAATATCCGGTGGAAAGAGGGATCGTGTCCGGTGAGACTTCCCGTACAGTACGTACAATCCTGGAAACTGTAGTTTCAGAAGGCTCCGGAAAAAATGCCGGGATCCAGGGGTTTTCCATTGGGGGAAAAACAGCTACCTCTCAGACACTGCCCAGAGGCTCCGGCAGATATATTTCTTCATTCCTGGGGTTTGCCCCGGCAGAGGATCCGAAGGTCCTGGCTCTTTGTATCATCTATGTACCTCAGGGTATGTATTATGGTGGGATTATTGCCGCACCGGTGGTACGCAGTATTTTTGAAAATGTACTTCCCTATCTTGGGATCGAGAGGACAGTTACGGAAACTCCATCCGGGGAAAACCGGGCAGATGGGGTTGATTAATGAGGATAAAAGCCTTATACTGTTGAAGAAGTATAAAAAAACGAAAGAATTAGAGGTGTGAGGATGGAGTTTCATGTTGTGATCCCTGTGCTGATCTCATTTGCGATCAGCCTTGTATTAGGACCGATTGTTATCCCTTTTCTAAGAAGACTTAAAATGGGACAGACAGAGAGAGAGCTGGGTGTGCAGTCCCACCTGAAAAAGAACGGTACCCCTACTATGGGTGGAGTGATCTTTCTCATTGCAACAACTGTAACATCACTGTTTTATATCAGAGATTATCCGATGATCATCCCGGTACTTTTCCTGACACTGGGATTTGGACTGATCGGATTTCTGGATGATTATCTGAAGGTAGTTCTGAAGCGTTCTGACGGACTTCTGCCATGGCAGAAAATGGCACTGCAGATCGTTGTGACAGCTGTATTTGCTTTTTATCTTGTAAATTATTCCAACGTATCCCTGACTATGAAGATCCCGTTTTGGAGCGGACATTATCTGAACCTGGGATGGTTTGCGGTTCCGGTACTGTTCTTTGCGGTGATCGGTACAGTAAACGGAGTCAATTTTACGGATGGACTTGACGGACTGGCTTCCAGTGTTACCCTGATCGTGGCAGTATTCTTTACGGTGGTTTCCCTTGGAATGAACAGTGGTGTGGAACCGATCACCTGTGCAGTTGTGGGCAGTCTGATGGGATTTCTTCTGTTTAATGTATATCCTGCCAAGGTATTTATGGGAGACACCGGTTCTCTGGCATTGGGTGGCTTTGTGGCTGGTGTGGCTTATGCCATGCAGATGCCGCTGTTTATCATCCTGGTCGGACTGATCTACCTTGTGGAGGTATTGTCTGTTATGCTCCAGGTATCCTATTTCAAGGCAACACACGGAAAAAGAATCTTCAAGATGGCGCCTATCCACCATCATTTTGAGCTTTGTGGGTGGTCCGAGACACGAGTTGTTGCAGTGTTCTCTGTTGTAACTGCTATTATGTGCCTGATCGCTCTCCTGGCATTATAAGGAGGAACAGAAAAATGGATTTAAAAGGAAAAAAAGTTCTCGTTTTCGGAGCCGGAAAAAGCGGCATTGGAGCAGCTGATCTGCTTGGAAGTGCAGGAGCACAGCCGGTGATCTATGACGGAAACGCAGATCTTGATAAAGAGGCAGTATTACATAAAACAAACGGAAAATACACCCCGGAGATCTGGGCCGGAGATTTTCCGGAGAGAGCGCTGGACAGTCTTGATCTTGTAGTGCTAAGTCCGGGAGTTCCCACAGACCTGCCGCTGGTAAAGAGCTTCTATGAAAAGGGCCTTCCGGTATGGAGCGAGGTGGAGCTTGCCTATCGTACAGGCAAGGGAGAGGTTCTTGCGATCACAGGAACCAACGGTAAGACAACAACAACAGCACTTCTCGGAAAGATCATGGGAGATGCCCGTGAATCTGTATTTGTTGTAGGAAATATCGGAACTGCATATACATCTAAATCATTGGAGATGAGGGAGGATTCCGTAACTGTTGCGGAGATCAGCAGCTTTCAGCTGGAGACGATTGACCAGTTCCGCCCAAAGGTAAGTGCAATCCTCAACATCACAGAGGACCATCTGAACCGTCATCATACCATGGAGGAATACATCCGTGTAAAAGAGCTGATCACCAAAAATCAGGGACCGGAAGATGTATGTGTTCTGAATTACGAGGATGAAGTCCTTCGTAAATTCGGTGAAAATATCGTTCCGAAGGTGGTATATTTCTCAAGTCTTCGTAAACTGGATCAGGGAATCTATCTGGACGGAGACCAGATCATTCTCAAAACAGAAAAAGAAGAGATACCGATCGTAAAAACCGAAGAGCTTAAGATCCTGGGACGTCATAATCACGAGAATGTAATGGCAGCAGCCGCCATGGCATATTATGCGGGCGTTTCTGTGGAGAGTATCCGCAAGAGTGTCTGTGAGTTTGTGGCAGTTCCACACAGGATCGAGTATGTGACAGAGAAAAACGGTGTTGCATATTACAACGATTCCAAGGGAACCAATCCGGATGCGGCCATCAAGGGGATTCAGGCAATGAACCGTCCGACTCTTCTGATCGGCGGTGGCTATGACAAGGAATCCAGCTATGATGAGTGGATAGAATCCTTCGACGGAAAAGTCCGTTATCTTGTTCTCATCGGTCAGACGAAAGAGAAGATCAAAGCAGCAGCAGAACGTCTTGGATTTACAGATATCATCCTCTGCGAGGATCTGAAGGAAGCTGTCCGGGTCTGTGCGGAAAAAGCCAATCCCGGAGATGCAGTTCTGCTTTCACCGGCATGTGCGAGCTGGGGACAGTTTGATAATTATGAGCAGCGCGGTGACATGTTCAAGGAATACGTGAAAGCACTGTAATAATCCGAAAAATACATACATAAGCTGAAATAAAGACCACTGTGGAGGCCATGCATGAAGGCAGGACAGAAACAGACCGGAAAGACAGATACCGTTCTCTGGGTACTGGTTCTGATTCTGGTGGTATTGGGACTCGGGGCGCTTTTTTCGGCAAGTGAATATAATGGCAGAGTACGTTTCCACGACTCTGCCTATTATTTTAAGAAGCAGCTCTTTGCCACGGCACTGGGGCTGCTTGTTATGTATCTGGCATCACGGGTAGATTACTGGCTGTCTGTAAAGCTGGCGCCGGCTGCCTATATTTTTTCGCTTTTTCTGTCTGCTGCAGTCCTGCTTTTCGGACAGGAGATCAATGGATCGAAGAGGTGGCTGAACCTGGGGCCGCTTTCCTTTCAGCCGTCGGAGTTTTCCAAGGTGGCAGTGATATTGTTTCTGGTGTGGCAGATCAGCAATACAAAAAGCAAAACAACTGGATTCTGGTTTATCTGCAGGACTATGATGACTTTGCTTCCGGTAGCAGGTCTGGTGGGCTCCAATAACTTAAGCACAGCGGTGATCATTCTGGGAATCGGTGTGCTGCTGATCTTTGTGGCCAATCCCAGGTATCTGCAGTTTCTCGCACTTGGAGGTGCGGGGATAGGATTTATTGCGGTTTTTCTTGCCGCGGAGAGCTATCGTCTGGAACGCCTGGCAATCTGGCGGAATCCGGAAAAATATGAAAAAGGATTTCAGACCATACAGGGCCTGTATGCGATCGGAAGCGGAGGGATCTTCGGCAAGGGGTTCGGGAACAGTCTGCAGAAGCTGGGATTTGTCCCGGAAGCCCAGAATGATATGATATTTTCTATTGTGTGTGAGGAAACGGGGATACTGGGAGCCTTTCTGACACTTTTTCTGTTTGGTATTCTGATCTGGAGGCTTTGTATTCTGGCATTAAACTGCCGGGATCTGCAGGGAACGCTGCTGTGCGCCGGGATCATGGCACATATGGCGATCCAGGTAGTCCTGAATGTTGCAGTAGTAACGAATACGATTCCCAACACCGGGATCACTCTGCCCTTTGTAAGCTATGGCGGAACTTCTGTTGTTTTTCTTTTGGGGGAAATGGGGCTGGCCTTAAGTGTCAGCAGTCACAGACATGGAAGGATCACATAGAATAACAAGTAAGAGGCCCTTTTAGGAGTGGAATACTTGAATGAGATCGATGAGATCATCGTGACCGGAGGCAGGCCGCTGCATGGAAGCGTCCGGATCCAGGGGTCAAAAAATGCGGCACTTCCGGTTATGGCAGCAGCACTCTTAAGCACCGGGACCAGTGTACTGCGGGGATGCCCGAGAATCAGTGATGTATATTTGATGGAAAAGATCCTGAAATATCTGGGGGCAGAAACCTGGTGGGAAGGTCAAGATCTTTATCTGGACTGCAGCCATGCGGACGGCACCATGATACCGGAGTGTTATTCCGGAAAAATGCGTTCTTCCGTGATCTTAATGGGAGCAATGCTGGGGCGGAGCAAAATGGCACAGACAGGATATCCCGGAGGCTGTGTGATCGGGAAGCGGCCGGTGGATCTTCATATCCAGGTTTTGCGCCGCCTTGGGGCAGCTGTGGTGGAAAACGGCGGGATGATCCGGGCATCCTGTGGAAAACTCCGAGGTGCAGAGATGTTTTTTCAAAAAAGAAGTGTAGGCGCTACAGAACAGGGCATTCTGGCAGCGGTCCTTGCAGAGGGGAAAACAGTCCTTAACGGCTGCGCCTGTGAACCGGAAATTTATTGGCTTTGCCATTATCTTACCGGAATGGGGGCAAAGATCCGGATCCGTGAAAATGGCTGTATCTGTATTGAAGGAGTGGAGAAGCTTGAAGCTGGCGATAGCTGCATTCCACCAGACCGTATTGTCGCCGGGACCTATCTCATGGCAGCGGCGGCAACCAGAGGAGAGATCATCCTGGAAAATCCGCCTCTGGAGGAAATGGATGGAATCCTGGACGTATATCGGAAAATGGGTGGACAATGCCGCAGGGTAGGTGGTAAACTAATAGTCAACGGAAAAAATACAGGTTTTCCCCTGGAGCTTCTGGAAACAGAAGTTTATCCGGGATTTCCTACAGACCTGCAGTCTCCTGCGATGGCGGTACTGGCCACGATCCCGGGAGTGAGCAGGATCCGCGAGAAGATTTTTGAAGACAGATATAAAACAGCTTCATGGCTCTGTAAAATGGGAGCACAGATCCAGATCCGGGATGGAGTTGCTGTGATATACGGAGGGCAGCCCCTGACCGGTTGTATTGTGGAAGCAGAGGAACTTCGCGGTGGTGCGGCACTTGTGATCGCAGCACTTGCCGCGCAGGGGATTACCAGGATCCGGGGCTGTTGTTTCATAGAAAGAGGCTATGAACATATCTGTGAGGATCTGACCGCACTGGGCGGTCTGCTGATAAAGGACAGAGGAACTTTATGAAAACATCAAAAAAAAAGCCACTGAAAGCAGTTGGCGGACTTCTTGTTCTGCTGCTGGCAGGAATTATTTTCTTTTTTACGTATTATCAGGTAGATGAAGTGCAGGTGATGGGCAGCAACCATTATTCTGAAAAACAGATCAGGAAGATGGTGCTTAGGGGGCCGCTGGCATCCAATTCTGTTCTTGCACCGCTTCTTTATACTAAGCAGAATACAAAGGATGTTCCCTTTATAGAAGGCTATACCGTAACAAGGCTGAACCGGCACACCATTTGTGTCAGTGTGAAGGAGAAGGATATCGTTGGCTGTATCCCTTATCTGGACAGTTATATTTATTTTGACAGAAACGGTATTTTTGTGGAAGGATCCACGGAACGTAACGAAAAAATCCCGTTTTTTGACGGGATCAAAGTCAAAAAAGTGATCCAGAACGAGAAACTCCCCATCAAGGATGAAACGGTGATGAACACGGCAGTTGCTCTTTCTACTATTTTTGCAAAAAATGATAAGGTTCCGGATCACATTGAATTTGAAGACGACGGACAGATCAGTCTTGTTTACGGGGATATCACAGTTAAACTTGGAAAGGATGAATATCTGGAAGACAAAATGACCAGAGTTCTGGCTATCCTTCCGATGATTTCCGAAAAAAAAGGAATTCTCCATGCAGAAAATGTAAATGATAATTCCAAGAACATTACCCTGGAGCAGGAACAGGACGAGAGCCAGACTTCCGCAGAAAACTGGACCGGAGGCTATGATGAGGAAGGAAATTACACCGGAGAAGGCGAATACGACGAAAATGGCAACTATGTAGGACCGAAACCGCAGACGGATCTGGAGTATGCGCAGGAAAACTGGGTAGGTGGCTATGATGAAGAGGGAGATTACACAGGCAGTGGTGAGTACGATGCCAACATGACCTATGTAGGCGAAGCCCCCACAGAAGAAACCATGGCAGAAAAAGGAAACTGGAAGGGCGGTTACCGGGAAGACGGAGGCTATGACGGAGTCAGTGAATATGACCGTGATGGCAATTACGTAGGCACTCTGGAGGATTATCAGACTTCGGCAGAAAGCTCCGGAGACGGAACAGACTCCGAAGATCCAGATGCTCAGAGTACGGATACCGAAGATACAGAAAATGAAGAAGACTCTTCAGACAGCAGTACGGACAGCACCGAGGAAGAGGTTGATTACAGCAGTGATCAGGAAGAAGGCGCTGAGGATTATGATGAAAATTCGTACAGCGATTACAGTGATGAGTCCGATTATGAGTAAAGATAAAAAAGCTTTCTTAATATATAGTACCGGTATTTGGACATTTTGCCAGAGATTGTTTTGTAAATGTTTCGGTTAATAGAAACAGTGCCGAAATTTAGTGAAAAAAGTATAAAAAAACAAAATTAATGGTTGATTAATTACCGAAAAAAATATATGATATAACTATGTGTATATGTAGCTTGGAATAGATTATTACACTGAATCGGATATCAGGTAGAAATAAAGGAGGAAGTACATTGTTAGAGATAATGACGAATGAGGCTGAGTCTTCTGCGAAAATTATTGTAATTGGAGTAGGCGGCGCAGGTAATAATGCGGTAAACAGAATGGTGGAAGAGGCCATTGGCGGAGTTGAGTTTGTAGGTGTTAATACCGATAAACAGGCTCTGACACTGTGTAAAGCTCCGACTGTACTTCAGATTGGTGAGAAAATTACGAAAGGTCTCGGCGCCGGTGCACAGCCGGAGGTTGGACAGAAGGCAGCTGAGGAGAGCATTGAGGAAGTTAAGAAGATCATCGAGGGAGCGGACATGGTTTTCGTTACCTGTGGTATGGGAGGCGGAACCGGAACCGGAGCTGCTCCTGTGATCGCCGGTGCGGCAAAAGAGATGGGTATCCTGACTGTCGGTGTTGTTACCAAGCCTTTCCGTTTTGAAGCAAAGACCCGTATGAACAATGCACTTGCGGGAATCGAAAATCTGAAGAAAGCAGTTGACACTTTGATTGTCATCCCCAATGACAAATTACTTGAGATCGTTGACAGAAGAACAACCATGCCGGAAGCACTGCGTAAGGCTGATGAGGTTCTTCAGCAGGCAGTACAGGGTATTACAGACCTGATCAATCTGCCGGCTCTGATCAACCTTGACTTTGCAGATGTGCAGACAGTCATGACAGACAAGGGAATCGCTCATATCGGTATCGGTGAGGCAAGAGGTGATGACAAGGCTATGGAGGCTGTACAGCAGGCGGTATCTTCTCCGCTTCTTGAGACAACCATCAAGGGCGCTACTCATGTGATCATCAATATTTCCGGAGATATTTCTCTTATGGATGCCAACGATGCTGCAAGCTATGTACAGGAGCTTACAGGTGAGGATGCAAACATCATCTTTGGTGCTATGTATGATGATTCTGTTGCAGATTATGCGAGAATTACAGTTATTGCTACAGGTCTTACAGACAATAACCTTCAGAACACACCATTTGGAAACAGAGCTTCCAATTCTGTATTCGGAAACACCAAAAAAACAAGCCAGTCACAGCCAGGCGGTATGAACCTTAACATGCCAAGCTTCAGCCTGCCGACTATGAATTCCACACAGTTTGGAACAAAGGCTCCTACAAGCACTGTTCAGAAAAAGGACATCCAGATCCCGGATTTTCTTAAGAACAGATAATAAATGAACATGATAAGATCCGGCAGAGACTCCATCTGGAACGCTGCCGGATCTTTTTGACTTTCTGATCAAAAGAAACAGGAATGTCTGCTCTGTATGGAAACAGGATTTCTGTTCAGGATATCAGCATTCGCAGCTGAAAGTATCACATTTTGTATCACAGCAGCGATGTGCATTGTCACCGGTTACATTGATGGAAGCTGCGGTGCATTTGCAGTGCTCATTGTAGGTGCAGTTGTGTGCTTTGCAGTCGATGTTAACGGTCTCACACCCACAGCAGGGATCTGCGGAATTTTTTACAGCACACTCTTCCTGGTCACGGAAGCTTTCACAGGCGGTGTCGTCCGCATAACGAGCATCTGCACCTTCGACACTGATGGCTCCCCTGGAACAGAGAGAATTTTTGTTATAGCAGCAGTTGTGTGCGGAGCATTTAAGACTTGTCATAAAAGTGTCCTCCTGATAATTATGATTTTATCGGAAACCGTCAGCCTGCCGGAATGCGCATCCTGTCTGATCGTCAGCACTGCGGTAAGGCTTGACAGATTCCGATGTTGCATAGTATGTCCGGAAGAAGAAAAATTTATACTCAAAAAATAAATACATAATAATATAAAAAACAGTTGACAAATAGCAGACACCATGGTATCCTCTTAAAGTACGTAGCGAAAAGAAAGCAGAGTTCACTCTCACCTCAGCGCTGAAGATAAGCGACTCAGGTCAATATTGCACAGTACTGCAAACGGACCAACCATCAGTGCGCAGGTGTAATTATTTGAAGTGTGGACATCTGTCTGCGCTTTTTTTGTGCAGCTTAAGCTACATTAATGAGAAAGAAAAAAATAATTCTATCATGTTCATGGAGGTGTACAACAATTAGCGGTTTAATGATTAACGAACAGATCAGAGACAGAGAGGTACGCTTGATTGGTCCGGACGGAGCTCAGCTTGGAATCGTGTCCGCCAGAGAAGCGATGGCGAAAGCGCAGGAGGCAGGACTTGACCTTGTAAAGATTGCCCCACAGGCGAAACCGCCGGTATGCAAGATCATTGATTACGGTAAATACCGTTACGAGCTTGCAAGAAAAGAAAAAGAGGCCAGAAAAAAGCAGAAAACCATCGATGTCAAAGAAGTGCGTCTTTCCCCGAACATTGATACGAATGATTTGAAGACGAAGGTAAATGCAGCAAGAAAGTTCCTTAGCAAGGGCGACAGAGTTAAGGTTACACTTCGTTTCCGCGGAAGAGAGATGGCACATATGTCCAGCAGTAGGCATGTGCTTGATGACTTCGCAGATCTTCTGTCCGATATAGCGACTGTAGAGAAGGCTCCGAAGGTAGAAGGCAGAAGCATGACTATGTTTCTGACTGAGAAACGGTAGATATCTCAGTCTTCACGGCAACAGCCGGGCAGAACGGGATGCTATATAAAATTTAGAAGTACCAAATCAAGGAGGAATTCATAATGCCAAAAATTAAAACTTGCAGAGCAGCAGCAAAGCGCTTTAAAAAAACAGGTACAGGAAAATTAGTAAGAAATAAAGCCTACAAGAGCCATATCCTTACAAAGAAATCTCAGAAGAGAAAGAGAAATCTGAGAAAATCTACTGTTGTTGATTCTACTAATGTAAAGAGCATGAAGAAAGTATTACCATATTTATAAGATAGAGAAGACGAACAGGAGGAGAATTAAGAAATGGCAAGAATTAAAGGCGGATTAAACGCAAAGAAAAGACATAACCGTACATTAAAACTGGCAAAGGGCTACAGAGGAGCTCGTTCCAAACAGTATAGAGTAGCAAAACAGTCTGTTATGCGTGCACTTACCAGCTCCTACGCTGGAAGAAAGCAGAAGAAACGTCAGTTCAGACAGCTCTGGATCGCACGTATCAACGCTGCTGCAAGAATGAACGGATTATCCTACAGCAAAATGATGCACGGCCTTAAAGTTGCAAACATCGACATTAACAGAAAGATGCTTGCTGAGATGGCTGTAAATGATGCTCAGGGATTCGCAGCACTTGCTGAGATCGCTAAGAAAGCAATTGCTTAATTGAAATAAATAGGATATTTGAATGGGAGATGGGTGACCATCTCCTTTTTTTATCCCGGAGTCTGCAAAAAAATCATTCCTGCAATCTGAAGGTCTCACCTTGTGGTTAATTTTGTCCGAATTGATTTTTTAAACACATTCCAATACGAGCATAATACAAAATATGAAATCAGCATGAAAGTATGTCCTGCAACGTACGTTTGTACGTCACAGAAACAACATAAACAGAAAAAATTGGTCATTGTAACGGAAATTTCTTTTGCAATTCTAAAAAAACTATAAAATTTTCTATTGCAATCAAAAAAACAGAATGCTATAATCATAACATTAAAGTAGTAAAGAGAAGAAGTTATGGAAGCCAAAGCCGGCTGGGAAACCACCAGTGGGCTTTTATACTATCTCAGTGTTGCAGAACCTGTTCCAAAAATCATTCCTGCAATCTGCATGCCATGTTTTTCGGATATGCCTTGGGCACCATGAGAGGCGAGATGACAGACGCTCTTACATAAATTAAGGAGGAGATTTATTATGAGAAATCTGAAAAAAGTACTCAGCATTACTGCAGCTGCAGCAATGGCAGTATCCACAGTAACACCTGTATCTGTATTTGCAGAGAGCGAGGAAACCTTCAAGATTGGTGTCATCGGACCTATGACAGGAGATTATGCACAGTATGGTAATGGTGTATATAATGCAGCTAAGATCGCAGCAGATGAGATCAATGCAAACGGCGGATTCAATGGATATCAGGTAGAAATCCTTGACGCTGGTGACGATCAGGGAGATCCGGAGAAAGCAGTTAACGCTTACAATGACCTTCTTGACAAAGGAATGCAGATGCTTTGCGGTACTGTTACCTCCGGTGCTTGTATCGCAGTAGGTGCAGAGGCAGCTGATAGTACATTCCTCTTCACACCGTCTGCTACAGCAGTAGACAGCATTACCGCTGGTGACAATGAGTTCCGTATGTGCTTTACAGACCCAATGCAGGGAACAAAATCTGCTGAGTATATTTCTGAGAAAGGTCTTGCTACGAAGGTAGCTACCCTCTACGATTCCATGGCTGATTACAACTCAGGTGTACATGATGCATTCGTTGCAGCCTGCGCTGATTACGGCCTTGAGGTTGTAGCTGATGAAGCATACACAACAGATAACAACACAGACTTTTCCGTACAGCTTGGAAAGATCAAAGACAGTGGCGCTGAGCTCCTGTTCCTTCCGAACTACTATTCTGACAACGCTCTGATTCTTCAGCAGGCTCATGACCTTGGTCTTGACATGAAGATTTTTGGTGTTGATGGTATGGATGGAATCCTGAATGTTGAGAACTTTGATAAATCTCTTGCAGAAGGCGTTATGCTTCTGACACCATTCTCTGCTACAGGCGATGATGAGGCAACTGTAAAATTTGTTAAAGCATATGGCGATGCAAACAATGGTGAGACACCAAATCAGTTTGCTGCAGATACATATGATGTACTTTACGCTATGCAGGCAGCAGCAAATGATGCTGGCATCACACCAGATATGTCAAATGAAGACATCAGTGCAGCAATGTCTGCTTCCATGCTGAATATTACTCTTGATGGTCTTACAGGAGAAGCTAAATGGACAGAAGACGGTGAGTGCGATAAAGCACCTAAGGCTTATGTGATCAAAGATGGCGTTTACGCTTCTATGGAGTAATTATAAGAATAGAGCCATTGTGCCGGTCATACGGCAGAGGCTTTAACCATTTCCCTGATTGCGCAGGGGATGGCCGTTAGCAAGGGGGAGACGGTTACCTGTGGGTCCGTCTCCTTCTTTGCAATTACAGAAATGATTGTTGTTTCAGTCTGAGACAACAAACGGACAGGTGGCCTGTCGGCGACATCATGATATAGGAAAGTCAGTTGCCGTCCGGGACATTCATAGTAAATAACTGGAGCGTGTCTGAAAATTTACTTCCGCTTTTTCGTGTCAGAAAGTGACAGGAAGCTTTACAGTGGGAAAAGCCGGGAATGAATTTTCAAACACGCTCGTGAAAAAGAAAAATCAGTTACTATCTACAGTAATAAATCCAGTTAAGAGGTGCATTATGAGTTTTATATCCTATTTAAAAGATGGTATCAGCCTGGGCAGTATTTATGCGATCATCGCTCTCGGCTATACAATGGTATATGGTATTGCAAAAATGCTGAACTTTGCACATGGTGATGTTATCATGGTTGGAGCATTTGTAATTCTTACCGCAGTTACCAAAGCCAGTATGTCACCAATCCTGGCAATCATTCTTTCTGTTGTGATCTGTACTGTTGCCGGTGTTGTCATTGAGGCAGTTGCATACAGACCTCTTCGTAAGGCTTCATCGAATCTGGCAGTTCTGATCACTGCAATCGGTGTCAGCTATCTGCTTCAGAACCTGGCGCTTTTAATTTTTGGCGCAGATGCAAAGAGCTTTGTTCCGGTTATCAATGTTCCGTCTCTGGAGCTGTTTGGCGGACAGCTTACGATTAAAGGTGTTACTATCGTAACAATCCTTGCCTGTATTGTGATTATGGTTGGTCTTCAGCTTTTTGTAAAGAAAACAAAACCGGGGCGTGCCATGCAGGCTGTTTCCGAGGACCGTGACGCCGCACAGCTGATGGGTGTCAACGTAAATGCAACCATTTCCCTTACCTTTGCAATCGGTTCCGGACTTGCTGCAATTGCAGGACTTCTTCTTTGCTCCGCATATCCTACACTGACTCCTTATACAGGCGCAATGCCTGGTATCAAGGCTTTCGTAGCGGCAGTATTCGGTGGAATAGGTTCTATCCCAGGAGCAATGGTTGGAGGAATTCTCCTTGGTGTTATTGAGATTTTCAGTAAGGCCTATATTTCCTCTCAGGTTGCAGATGCAATTGTATTTGCAGTTTTGATCATCGTGCTGCTTGTAAAACCATCTGGTCTGTTCGGCAAGAACATCCAGGAGAAAGTATGAGGTGGCCGATATGAAAAAAAATATGAACAAAACAACAAAAAACAATTTTATTACATATGGCATGGTAATCGCAATCTTCGTTGTGGTACAGATCCTTTCCTCCACAGGAAACCTGTCCAGACTGCTTACCGGCCTTCTGGTACCCATCTGTGTGTACATTATCGCATCTCTTTCCCTGAATCTGGTAGTCGGTTATTCCGGAGAGCTGAGTCTTGGACACGCAGGATTTATGTGCGTTGGAGCCTATTCCAGTGCTCTGTTTTCCCATGTTACCAGTGATGTGCTTCCGTCTGTTCCAAGATTGATTCTTGCATTGCTGGTAGGTGCTGCCGTGGCTGCTGTCTTCGGTGTGCTGATCGGTATCCCGGTACTGAGACTTCGGGGAGACTATCTGGCGATCGTAACCCTGGCATTTGGTGAGATCATCAAGAACCTGATCAATATTCTGTATGTTGGTGTGGATGATAAAGGGCTTCACGTTGCAACAAGCGCAGCCAACCTGAAACTGGATCCAGGCGGAAAACAGATCATCAAGGGTGCTCTCGGTGTT
>OLXW01000079.1_pt1 | contig 69218 bp, 53 predicted proteins | sample 1673551 | NCBI WGS metagenome assembly OLXW01 (sample SAMEA103958114, study PRJEB25191) | human gut metagenome | reverse complement strand
TCCCGCAGAGCCGCGGGGCCCAACCTATGCGCCCATGCAGCCCTTGCCGGCACTGCGGCAACACGCAAACACGCTGTATCCCGAAAAGGCGTTTCAGCCTCCTGGACTCACCCTTCCTACCCCAGGATGGATGAGAAGCCCGAAGAGCACCTCGCTTTCCAATTTGCTTAAGCACATTTTACTAAAATCTACTTTACTAAAATTGATTTTAGTAATAGCATCTTCCAACAACGAGGCTTCAATGAAGGAGGTGCCCGTGTTCGTAGGACGCAGTCGTGAGTTGGCGACGCTCAATCGCCTGTACGAAACAGGGACATTTCAATTCCCCGTGATTTACGGACGTCGCCGCGTCGGAAAGACAACTCTCATCAACGAGTTCGTCGGCAAGAAACCAGTCGTTTTCTTTACAGCCGTCGAGAACAACGCCCGGATAAATCTTGAGAACCTGAGCCGCGCAGTCGCCCTGTTCGAGCACCCCGACCGCGACCCTTCGCTTGCGCCGCTCTATGCCAGCCTCCAGCAAGCCTTCGAGGCCATATTCGAACGCGCTCGTAGCCAGCGAGTCATCTTCGTCATTGACGAATTCCCCTATTTGGCAAAGGCCGACCCGAGCGTCTCTTCAATCCTGCAAGCTCTCATCGATCGCGCCTCTGCAGATTCGAAGCTGCTTCTCTTGCTGTGCGGGTCTTCGTTGTCGTTCATGAAAGAGCAGGTACTTGGAGAGAAGAGCCCTTTGTACGGGCGGAGAACAGCCCAGATAGAGCTTAAGCCCTTTGATTTTTTCACAGCCATGGAGCTCTTCCCCCAACGCAACCCCATCGAGACAGCCGAAATATACGGCATGGTGGGCGGCGTACCCCTTTATCTTATGCAATTTCAGAATGGTGGAACATTACGCGAGCTCACCGAGGCAGCGCTGCTCGACCCGAACTCAATCCTCTACGAGGAACCGAGCATCTTGCTCATGCAAGAGGTGTCGAAGGCATCGCGATACAACGCGGTCATCGACGCCATCGCAAATGGACGAACCCAGAGCGGGGAGATAGCAACCGCAATTGGCTCCACCACAGCGGAAACCTCGTACTACCTCAAAGAGCTTGAGCGCATTGGCCTGATTACCCGCGAGCAGCCCCTTGGGGGAAAGGGCAAGAGGCCGATCTACAGACTCAGCAACAATCTCTTCCGTTTCTGGTTTCGATTCATCGCACCGCATACTTCCTCGATCCAACGCGGGATGCCAGGACGTGCTTGGCGCTCTATCGAAAAGGCACTTTCCGAATACATGGGACCGGTTTTCGAAGATATCTGCAACCAGTGGCTTTGGCGCCAGATGGCAAGAGACGAGTCGGCCATAGAATTCGATGACCTTGGACGCTGGTGGGGCAATGATCCGCAACGTAAGCAGGAAGCCGAAATTGACATCGTCGGCATAGAGGGCACACACGTGGTGCTCGCCGGAGAATGCAAGTGGCGAAACGAGGACTTTCCCGCCTCGGCCCTGGAGAAGCTTCGCCATCGCACGAACCTTATTGGCAATGCGGACGAGGCGCAGCTTTACGCGTTTTCGAAAACCGGATTCTCGCAAGCATGCCGAGCAGAGGCGAATAGATCGGGGAATGTGCGGCTCGTCTCCTTCAGCGACATGGTCAGCGCTTGAACCGAACGGCCCGCTCGACAGGGCCACACGGAGGGGCCATTGTGAGGGCCCGTCGTAGGGGGGCGGCTTCAGCCGCCCTGCGGACGCGTGGGCCGAGAGCGGGAGGGCTCCTTTTTTGGGAATTCAACCTGAAACGCCAAGGACAGCCTGGCACAATGGGCCGTCCTTGGCGCTCACTCTAATGTGACTCGAGAAATTGAAAAGTCAGAACTCGGTTTATTTTCTTTCTGCCCTCTGTCTAATCCAAAGCAAACCACTCAGCTTCTATGCCGCGTCCTCCTCGGGCCACGGGCTGGCGTACACGGCATAGCTCGCGTACTGAGGAGCACCCACGGCGTAGATGTCGTAGTCGGCCGCCTGACCAGGCTCGGTGTCGACAATCTTGAAGTAACCGCCCTCAATCTTCCCGTCTTGATCAAGCAGCACCACGTCGACGCGCGACTGCGTGGCGCCATCCAGCGACTCGGACGCCGTCACCGTGCCTGTGAACTCCTTGGCGCCGAACTGAGTATCGGTCGCGCCCCCGTCCTGCACAGCGTACACATCAGCCAGCTTCTGGTCCGTGGCCTCCCACGAACCCTCGGGCGTCGTGATGGAGAACTCAACGGTCGCCGGCTTCACCACCTCGGTCGAGTTTGCCGAGGAATCAGCGGTCGACCCCGCCACGTAGGAATAATAGTAAGTGGAATCGGGCAACACACCCGGAGTTTCAATCGTCTCGTCGAAGATGACGTTGCCGCTATCGTCCTTGCCCACGACCTCGATGACCGGATCGATAGCCTCTACGGTTTTGTTGGGGTTCTGCACCTTCACGGCAAAATCGACCATGCCGTTGTCGGCAGCGAACCAGCCGGAATCGACGATTTGCAACTCGGCGGGGTTCGCGGCCTCCTGCTCGGCCGTGGCGGCATCGGCCTCGGCGTCGGCTTGCTCATCGACGGCGGCCTGCCCCGCAGCCGGGCCCTGGGTCTCTTCAGTCTGCACCACCGCCTGCTCCGATCCGGCCGGTGCCGTCTGACTAGTTTGGGCCGCGCACCCCACAAGGCTTACCGCGAACAGACCGGAGAGCGCCACCCAGCCCATGTACTTCAGTTTCATCGTCATCACCATTCCCTTGAAGGTTCTTTTTACGCAAACCATGCAAGTAAATGATTACCCCGCTCGTGTACTAATTTAGAGCGCAGCGCCCTTTCGTAGTCTCTGCGCCACTGCTTTGTTTCAGCTGAAATTCCCACGTCAACGCCAGGAAATCAAGATGCGGAAGGTCATAGTTCACAGAGCATCAACCGAAGTGACCGCCCCTTGAACGCTTCGCTTCAGATCCATGGCAAAACAGGGGGTTGCGGCCCAGAAAACACGAAGGCCCGCGGGAGGGGGGATCCGCGGGCTTCGTGTTGTGGCGACAGCGAGACGAGGAGAAGCTTCGCCACCCAGTAAAACAAGAAGAGAGGAGGTGTTGCAGGGCTTCGTTCCCTCGGCCCTGCGGACAAAAGTTATAATAGGTTAACTGATCCGTTAGCACAAGTGAGTTAACCTAGGTTTACACTTTCTCCATAACTCGTCGGTCCAGATCCGCGGCCGGATCCGCGGGCAGCACCCAGATTCACTGGGCACCCCGACCGCACCTTCTTTGTTTAACGGAACCGTGCACGCTTATTTACGCGATGGTAACTGCAGCACCAAAGGGCTCCCCCAAAAGCCGTCCTTCCCCTATACTGCAGACCAGCGAAACGGAAAAGAGCTGATAAATCTTCTCCTTTCCCCTTTCCTTTCCTTCTTCTCTCTTTTGGAAGCGGGCACCCCTCAACAAGCCTGCTTCCCGAGAACGAGATTTCCCCGATCCGTTCTCGAACCCCTGCAATGAGGCGGCTCCCCAAGCCGCCTCTTCTTTTTGGCACGCAAAGCCTCTCCCGAATTCATGCGCGTGAGAAAAGGGGTGCCCAGATGACACCCCTTTCGCTATCGTCGCCGAACGGCGCGCGTCGGATCACCCTTACCGAGCGCCCGTCTCCGCACAGCCGCTACGGGCGCGCATCCAGAATTTTGAGCGCTTGCTCGTAGCCGCCGGCGCCGTAGCTGAGGCACTTGGAAACCCGGGCGATAGTCGTGGCCGAGGCGCCGGTCTCCGCCTCGATGGCCGCATAGGACTTCCCCGCCGCCAGAAGTCGCGCCACGCCTAACCGTTGGGACGTCTCGCGAATCTCGCGCACCGTGAACAAGTCTTCCAGAAGGGCGAATATAGCGTCGGGATCGTCGAGGGCGGCCAGCACGCTCAGCAGATCGTCGACGTCGGAGGTGCGAATCTCAGCCATTAGACCTCCGTGAGCCAGTCAGCGTATTCGTCGATACGCCCGTAGACCAGGTCGAAGAAACGGTCCTGCAGCGCGCGCGTGATTTCGCCGGGCTTGCCGATGACGCGGCCGTCCACGGATCCCACGGGCGTGAGCTCGGCAGCCGAGCCGGTCATGAACACCTCGTCGGCAATGTAGAGATCGCTGCGGGTGAGGCTTTCCTCAACGGCGGGGATCTCCAAATCGTCAGCCAGGCACAGCACCGTGTCGCGGGTGATGCCCTCGAGAAGTCCGTCGGAAAGCGGCGGCGTGGAAAGCACGCCGTTGCGCACGATGAACAAGTTCTCGCCCGTGCCCTCGCAGACGAGCCCGGCCTCGTTCAGCATGATGGCCTCGGCATAGCCGTGGGCCTTTGCCTCCATCTTCGCGAGGATGGAATTCATATAGGAGGCCGTGGCCTTCACCGCCGGCGGAATGGCGTTGTTCGAGCGCTGACGCCACGAGGAGATGCCCACGGCCACGCCGTTTTCCAGCGCGTCGGCGCCCAGGTAGGCGTCCCAGGGCCACACGGCGATGACGACGTCCACGGGCGCCCCGGTCGGGTCTACCCCCATGACGCCGTAGCCGCGGTATACCAATGGGCGGATATAGCAGGCCGGAAGCCTGTTGGCACGGATGACCTCCAACGTGGCGTCCATCAGCTCGTCGACGCTGTAGGGCAACTCGATCTGGGCAATCTTGCAGCTGCGATGCAGCCGTTCCATATGGTCGCGCAGGCGGAACACGTAGGATTTGTCCTCGTCGGGCACCTTGTAGCAGCGAATGCCCTCGAACACGCCGGAGCCGTAGTGCAGCGAATGCGACAGCACATGGGTCGTCGCCTCCGCCCACGGCACCAGCTCGCCGTTCTTCCAGATGTAATCGACCTCGGTGATGTCGGACAATGGAACCATCCCTTTCTCAGACTAGAAAAGCCCTCGTCGCGTGCGCAACGCGAGCAAGGGCCATTGTACTCCAACACGCTAAAGCGAAAGAGCAGTTCCACGAAGGCGGCAAAACCAGAGTCGTCCCCTCAGGGCCAAAGCGAGTTCGAAGCCGCAGCATGCCACTTTTACGTCGGAATAATTGGCATCCGTGCCACTTTTACGTCGGAATAATTGGTATCCGTGCCACTTTTACGTCGGAATAATTGGTATCCGTGCCACTTTTCAGATGGAATATTGCTCTGAAACATATTATCATGGCATTCGAACCGATGACTGGCGTTGGCAGAAAGGAGCTTGCCGTGGAGCGATTCGCCATAAAAGACCTCATTGCCTGGAAGAACTCCCCTCGCCGACGACCGCTGCTCGTGCAGGGAGCACGACAGGTGGGCAAGACGTGGCTCATCAGGGAGTTCGGGCAGACCCACTTCGCCGCAGTGGCTTACGTGAACTTCCTCGAAGATGAGGCCATGGCGCGTCAGTTCGAAGGTGAGTTAGCTCCGGCGAGGCTGCTCGACGCCGTCACCTTGTACACCGGCGTTAACGCCAAAGACCCGAACACTCTCGTAGTGTTCGACGAGATTCAAGAATGCCCTCGGGCCCTTACCTCCCTCAAATCGTTCGCCGAGCGCAGCCCTGAAACCGCCCTCGTCGCTGCCGGGTCGCTTTTGGGCGTCGCCCTTCACCGGGGCGTCTCCTTCCCTGTCGGGAAAGTCGACCACCTGCTCATCTACCCCTTGTCCTTTGGCGAATTTCTCCTCGCAACCGGCAACAATCTCATGCTGGATACCCTGCGACGAGGAGATCTCGCGTTGGCCGATTCCCTTTCGGAGCGTTACATAGAGCAGCTGCGCAATTACTACTTCGTCGGCGGCATGCCAGAAGTGGTTCAAACGTTTTTGGATACGGGCAGCTTCAGCGAAACGCGAAAGCAGCAGAATCGGCTGCTCTTCGACTACGAGCACGACTTTTCCAAATACGCCGACGCTGCCCTCGCCGAGAAAATACGGCTCGTGTGGAACTCGGCTCCCGGACAGCTCGCCCGCGAGAACAAGAAGTTCGTCTACTCAGCTGTGCGCACGGGCGCCCGCGCACGCGGCTACGAAGAGGCCATCCAGTGGCTCGTGGACGCAGGACTGCTTCTGCGCGTCAACCGCATCACGAAGCCGGGACTGCCCCTCTCCGCCTACGAGGATCGAGACGCTTTCAAGATATACCTGCTCGACGTGGGACTCCTCGGCGCGGCAAGCCGTCTCGATGCCTCGGTTCTCGTTGACGGCCATGAGCTGTTTTCCGAGTTCAAGGGGGCCCTCACGGAAAACTACGTGTGCCAGGAGCTCGTTGCCACAGGCAAGGTGGTTCCTTACTACTGGTCGGCCGAGAACTCCTCCGGCGAGGTCGATTTCGTGTACGATTACGGCCGCTCCATCGTGGCCGTCGAGGCGAAGGCCACCACGAACCTGAAGGCGAAGAGCCTTCGCTTGTTCGTGGAGCGTAACCACCTCGGCCGGGGCCTGCGCCTGTCGCTGTCGCCCTTCAAAGAGCAGGACTGGGTAGTGAACCTGCCCCTATACGCAGCAGGGCTGCTGCCCGAGTGGTTCGCACAGATGCGGAAGGGTGCGATCTAGAATCAATCCGCACACCTATACAGGCTCTCGCAATAAGGGGAAGGCGGGCCCCAATCGAGTCCGCCTTCCCAACGTCAGTACTTTCACAAAGTGAGAAACTTGCTTAGGCTTGCTGTGCGCTGAGCGATTCCAACGCGTCATCGATCATGGCCTCGGCTCGGGCCAGATAATCCATCGATCCATCGAAATTGTGAGCCGCTGTACGTCCTTGTCCATCAGAGCCCGCAAGCGGATTCGTGGTAAGGTTCTTATTGGCAAACGTAGTGATGAACGATTGCGCGCCCCACTCGATATAGGTGGTGGCGCGACTGTAGGCCTCTCGCGCCCCATCGAGCACGTCTTTGTTTGCAGAGCCCGAATTCACTGCTGAGAGAATCTGATCGTAAAGATTGTTCAGCTTGGTCTGCACCACGCCCTGCTTGTTCGCCAGTTCGGTTTGCTTCGCACGCAGGAAGTAAAGCATGTCCTTGGGCGTCTTTACCCCGTTTTGAGTCTCATGGCAATCGAGACATTTCTCAAGGGCAAGATTATTCTCCGAGATCACTCCCGACGCATTGTGACTCGTGTATGGCTTCCCGTCCTCAGAAGTCATGGAGACCATATGGCAATCTGAGCAGTCGAGCCCCATGGCCTCATGCTGGCTGCCGCTGTACATCTCAACGGTCGGATGGTTGGCGCGGTAGAGGACGATACCGGTCGCTTCGTCCTCGAGTTTGGTTCCGCCGATCTCAGAAGTGAACTGGAGGAATCCGTCGGGCGTAATGCCGTACTTATATGGATTCGTGTTCTTTATATCCAAGCCTTCCACATCTTTGATTGCCGCGAGCACGTTGTGGCACTGCCCGCACGCCGCAACATTGTCGGAGACCTTCGCCTTCAAGTCCGCGCCCAACTCGTTGAAATAGACGATCTGCGAAGAAACGGGGCCGTCCGAACCGCCTTCATGGCACGTCTCGCACGTCCACATGTCCTGAGCCTTCTCCTGCAATTCGGGACTCAAATCGCTCATGCGAGGATGGTTGCCCTCTGCATCGGTCTTGAACAAATCATCGCCAAGTTCATCGTACGCATCGTTGAAGAGGTTGGATTTGCACGCGATGCACAGCACGTTGTGATCTCCCGTACCGTCGTTTTCCCACGACATGTACTCTTCGATATAGGCATGGCTGCGGCCCTGCTCCGTGTGGTCGATGGACGCCCAAATCTCCGGGTATTGCGCCGCGATGTCGTTGTTGACCACGTGCCTGATTCCGTCTTTCTCATCAACGGTAAGGCCCTCGGGCGCACTCGAGCCCGTATCGGCCGCAGGGACAGAAGTTGTGCCCTGCGGGGCACAGGCGAACATGACGCCAGCGATGAGCGTCATGGCGGCTGCGACGCCGAAGCCGGCCGCAATCCTTCTCTTCTCCATGATTCCTCTCCTTCCATAGGTGCGGGCCCTCCTCGCAGGCCTCGCCTTCTTACCCTGAATCATAGAAAGAGGGCGCCGGCGATGCCATAAAGAGCGCTTTGCCGTTTTATTGCGAAAGTATTGCGGGGTGCCCTCACGCCTCGAAGGAGTATCCCACGCCCCAGACGGTCTTCAGGTAGGCGGGCTTGGCGGGGTTCTCCTCGATCTTCTCGCGAATTTTCCGCACGTAGACGGCGATGGAGATGGCGCCGTCCAGGTACTCCTCGCCCCATAGCTCCTCGATGAGCTCGTCTTTGCCCATGACGGCGCCGGGATGGCTCGCCAGATGGTGCAGCAGCTGGAACTCCTTGGGTGTGAGCACCACCGGCTCGCCGCCCTTCAGTACCTCGTGGCGCACCTCGTCGAAGGTGAAGGGGCCGAGGGCGAACCGTTCCGGGCGCTCCGGCGCGGCGGCTTCTCCATCCCGCCGGCTGCGGCGGCTGCGGCGCACCAGGGCCTCGATGCGCATGACCAGCTCCTCCTCGTTGAAGGGCTTTACCAGGTAGTCGTCACCCCCGAAGGAGAACCCGATGCGCTTGTCGATAATGCCATCGCGGGCCGACAGGAATAGCACGGGCACGTTCTCGTCCACTTCCCGGATGCGGCGGCACACCTCGAAGCCGTCCACTTTCGGCATCATCACGTCGAGCACCACCACGTCAGGCCATTCCCGCTGGAACAACGCGCAGGCCTCCTCGCCGCCCGCAGCGGTGCGGCAATCCCAGCCGGCCTCTTCGCAGACCGTCTGCACGAGACGCCGCATGCTGGCGTCGTCATCCACCATCAGCACTTTCACGGTCATAACTCCTCCATTACCTGGCAAGGAATGCTCGCGCGGAACACGCTGCCGACGCCCACTTCGCTCTGCACGGTGGCGCGGCCGCCGAGCAGTTCGGCCATCTCCTTCACGAGCGCAAGTCCCAAGCCGCTGCCGCCGTAGCGCCGCGAGATGGACGAGTCCGCCTGGCGGAAGCGTTCGAAAATGGTGGCGAGCTCGTCCTCGGGAATGCCAATACCGGTGTCGGCCACCTCGATGAGCAGGCCATCGCGGGCGGCCGTGAGCGCCACGGTCAGGCGCACCGAGCCGCCTTCGCCCGTGAACTTCACGGCGTTGGACAGCAGGTTCATCAGTATCTTGTGTAGGATGGACGGGTCGGTGAGCACCAAGGGGAAGCGCGGGTCGATGTCCGCGGTGAAGGCCACGCCCTTCTCGGCGGCCAAGGGCGCCACCGTCGCCTCCACGGCGTTCACCACGTCGAGCACATCGAGCGGCGCGATGTCCACCCGGTAGCGTCCGGCCTCTAGGCTCGCGGCATCCAGGGTGTTGTTGATGGTGCCGAGCAGCGAGGCGCTGTGGCGGCGAATCTCCCCCATGAGCGCTCGGTCGGCCTCGCTCGCGTCGGCGGCATCGCGCTCCCATACGTCAACGAGCGCGATGGTGGAGGCCAGAGGCGTGCGCAGCTCGTGGCTCATGGTGGCGAGGAAGGTGGACTTGTACTCGCTTTCGCGGCGCAGCGCCTCGTTCACGCGGGCCAGGTACTCGTTGGTCTCTTCCAACTTCCCGTTCATGGCCTGAATTTGGCGGCCCTGGCGCGAAAGCACCACGTTCACAGTGACAGCGCACAGCACAATGACCGCGGCGAGCACCACGAACAGGCCCACGTTGGCGGCCGTGCGCTCGGCCGCCTCGGTCTCGTAGAGCTCCATGGGAATGGCCAGGCTCACAGCGCCGGCCAAATCGCCCAGCTGGTAGCCCTCGCGGGGAAAGCCGGTCTCGTCCAACTCGCCGGCAGGCTCGCCATGGCAGGTGAGGCAGCCGTGCTTGACGGGGATGGCCTTGCAGTAGCGGAAGGTGGAGGCGCCATCCATGGTGGTGACGGCGTAGTACTCCTCGGCCCCGTCGCGAAAGGCCGCAAGCGCCGCCGCCTCGAACTCATCGGGAGCGTCGGGGCCGGTGCGCGGGTTCTCGCGAGTGTAGCGCACCACGCAGTCGGTGCTCTGGGTGAAGTTGCGGGCGATGGATTTGCCCGCCACGGAGCAGTAGACGCCCTTGAAGTCATAGCGGCCGTCGGCGTTGTAGTTGATGGCGTCCTGGGACGAGTCGATGTAGTCCCAGGCGGCACTCATCTGTTGGGCGAGCAGCCGCGCCTCGCCGAGCACCTTCGCCTCGCTGGCCTCCCGCTGGTCGGCGGCACTCCACAGCGACCACACGCCCACGACGGCGAACAGCACTGCCACCAGGGCAGCCGTGAGCCACCAGGAATACCGAGGTCGCTTCACCACAACCGCCTCCTTCGCCTTCGCCGCCCTCGCTGCCGCGGGCCTTATGCGCCCACGTCATGTTCAGCTTTCAGGATACCGCAAAAACGGGTGGGGGAAATATTGTCCTTTTATTGCGGGAGGGTGCAACGCGGCAGCTGTGGGCAACCCGCCCGCCCTCTGTTCCGCTATACTATCGGTACGAGCTGCACGGTCATTCGTCACAAAGGAGGCCCCATGCTTCTCTATCATGGCTCACGCCACGGTATTGACGGCCCCATTGCGCCTCTTAGCCGGGATCGATGTGATTTCGGACGGGGTTTCTACCTGGGCACCGAACCCCTGCAGCCGCTCACCCTTATCTGCGACTTCCCCGATGCGCGCTTTTACACCGTGGAACTTGATCTCGACGGCCTCGATGTGCGCGAGCTTTCCGCTGACGCAACCTGGGCCCTCGTCGTCGCCTATCATCGCGGCAAGATGGAGCAGGCCCGCGGCACCGCCCTCTATGCAGAGACAGCCGCCGTGCTTGAGGGTGCAGATGTTGCCATTGGGCCCATTGCCAACGACCGCATGTTCGTCGTCCTCGACCGCTTCTTCAACGGGGACATCACTGATGTCGCCCTTATAAAAAGTCTTTCCGCGCTGCAGCTGGGCAACCAAGTAGTGGCGCTCACCCAAGCCGCATGCGATGCCGTTCGCATCGTGGATGAGCGTAGCCTCAGCGAGGACGAGCGGACCGAGCTGATTGCCACGAGCGAGGCGAACCGGGCCGAGGGAGTGGCTTTGGCTGAGCGCATCTGTCGCGAGCACCGCCGCGAGGGACACTTCTTCGACGAGATACTGGAAGCCGGTGTTCCCCTTGGCTGACCTGCGATTAGACCAACGACAACTGTGCGACATCCAGGGACGTCTCTTCGAACTGGCCCGCGCGCGCGGCTACGATTGCCCCACCTTCATCGAGGCCTTCATGAACAGCGACGTGGCGCGACGTATGGATGGGGTCTTCGACTTCCTGCAGTGGGCCGGGGAGGAATACCTGTTGGAAGAGCTTGACGACGAAGTGGGCGGCCTGCCCCGTGCCGGAGCTTCCTGGGGCCGGGAACCCATGTACTGGACCGGCTACCTGTACCGTTTGTGGCACTATCTCACCGGCGAGACGAGTCGCGCCATCTACGCCGCCGCCGATGCCGACACCATGGGCGGCGCCTACCTCGGCATGCACGTGCTCGATCCCGAACTGGCCATCGAGAACCTGAAAGAGCTGGCGGCGCAGCGCCCGTAACGGCTTTGAGAGAGTCCGTCATGCCGGCTTCCGACGAACGCCGACGTTAGCCTTACCCCGCATCAGCATTGTTGCGCCTCCACTTCCACAGCTGTCGACAGGCCCAGCAGGCGAGAAGCGAGCCCAGGACGCAGACGAGAGCGGCGAGCAGCCAGGCGCCTCCATAGCCAAGGGCGCTTTGAGCCTCCCCCACCGCACCTTGGATGCCCGACATTGTGCCCACCGAGACAAACGGTCCGATAGAAGCAGCAATTTGGACGGCCATCGTCATTATGGTGACGCCCAGGGAGTGCTGGTTCAGCGCCAGGCACCGCAGCCCTGTAGTCTGGAAATTGGCGCACACCGTGCCGCAGCCGACAAACACCACCAACATCCCCGCCAGCAGTGTGATCTCGCTTGCCATCCAGGCGGCTACGGCCATCAGCACCGATCCAGCAGCCGCCACGGCCAAGCCTCGAGAAAGCAAGGGGGCGGGACCTCGGCGGTCGAGACGGCGACCGCCGGCAAGCGACGCGACAGCATAGGCCACCACGAGCGGGCCCAGGCACAGCCCCGAGAGGGCCGGGCCGAGGTGGGCGCATTCTTCCAGATACAGCGGGCCCATGACGTTAAGGGAAAAGTAAATGCTCATGGTGAGCACCACGAGCAGGGCCGCGGCGACAAAACCGCGGTTGAGCAGCACCCCGCGAAGAGAGACGAAGTTCCCTTGGACGTCGCCGCGTCTCGAGGGCCTGACGGCGACAAGGCCCCACAGGCCTATAAGCGCCGAAGCCACCAGGGGAACCACGAACACGCTATGCCAGCCAAAGGCACCGACGAGGGCACCAGTGGCCACAGGCGCCACGGCGGGGCCCAAGGCGATCATGCCGTTGCCCACGGCGAGATAGGTGCCCAATTTCTCCGATGCCACCGTTTCCAATATGGCGTTCATCATAAGGGGGATGAAAATGCCCGTGCCCACGGCCTGCACGAGCCGCGACGCAAACAGCACCGCAAAGGTAGGGGCCACCAGACCGCCCATCGATCCGAGCGCGTTGCACGCCAGAGCGACGAACAGTAACGTCCGCGGGCCGAGCCGTCGATACAGGGCCGCCATGGCCGCCACAACGAACACCGTGACTACCATGAACCCCGTCACAAGCCACTGCGCCGTCATGGCATCCACGGAAAACTCGCCCATGATGGCAACAAGCGCCATGTTCACCAGGTTCTCGTTAAAGCCGGCGATAAAACCGCCCGCAAAAAAACCTATGAGACGACCCGCGGCATTTCGCGCGCTCATGAAAGAACCAACCGCCTCACGCCTGCCCCTTCTCGTTCGATCCGTTCTCGGCCCGCTCGAAATCGCGGGCCAGATCATCATAGCTTTCCCGCGGTACAGGGGGAACCTTTTCGGCCCCCGCATCGGCGGAACGGCCCGGTAGCACGAGGTTCAGCACAATGCCCAGCAGCGCCGCCACGGCCAGCCCCGGCACGGAGTACTCACCGACGGGAATGCTCACGCCCATCGACTGCATGCCGATAGCCGCGATAGCCGGACCGCCGAAAATGATGAGATTGCGGGAGTCGGTCATGTCGACGGCGTGCTCTACAAGCATCTTCAGGGCATTGCAGGCAATCAGCCCGAATATCACGATGGACACCCCGCCGATAACCGGATCGGGAATAGTGCCCACCAACGCTCCCAACTTGGGGCAGAATCCGCCGACGATGAACGCTGCGACAGCAGCATACCAGAACACTTGGGTCGAATAGACGCGCGTCACGTTGAGCACGCCGATGTTCTCAGCGAAGGTCGTCGCCGGGGGTGCCCCCAGAAGGCCGGCGACAGTGGTGGCCAGGCCGTCCCCCAAAAGCGAGCGCCACAGAATGGGATTGTAATTCCTGTGGGTCATCTCGCCGATGACAAACAGATGCCCGATATGCTCGATCACCACGATAATCGCGATAGGGCTCACCAGCACAATGGCCGTCACATCGACGACGGGCAACGTGAACTCGGGCAAGCCGATCCAAGCCGCCTCAGCCACAGGGGTGAAGTCCACCATACCGAAAGCACATGAAAGGCCATAGGCCACTGCGGCCCCGACCAACACGGGGATGGTATTCAGCACCCGCTTCCCGAAGCACGTGCACAGCACGACCACGAAGAAGGCCACCCCCGCCACAACGAGCGTCTGCCACAGCGTCTCGCCCTCGGGCACGGTGAGCGCCTCCGAAACCGCCGTAGTAGCCAGGCCGCAGCCAATAACGAAGATGATCTCGGCCATGACCACCGTGGGAATGAGCCGATCGATCCAGCGCGTTCCCGTCTTGCGCACCACCAGAGCGCACACGACGAACACCAGGCCGGCCCCCACAATGGCCGAGCCGACCCCGGCCACTCCCGCCGTAGCGCTCGCAATAACCACTGGCCCCACGAAACTGAAGGAAGGTCCCAGGTAGCTCGGAATTTTCCCCTTCGTTGCCACGAGGTACAACGCCGTTCCGATACCCGAGCACATCACAGATACCGACGGCGAAAATCCCATGAGCATGGGCACGAGCACCGTTGCTCCGAACATTGAGAGGAAATGCTGTAGGCCCAGAGGCAGCGCCTGGTACCAGGGAAGCCTTTCCTCGACATCTACCACTCTCTTGCCCATGATGGACACCCCTTGTCAACGGCGCGGTGCCGAGCGAGCGCACAACTCTCTCGGCACCGCGACCCCTTGCTTGAACGGATGGGAAACCACAGCGCCTTAGGGCTCGACCAACTCGTCGTAGACCTGGACCTTACCGGCGCCCTCGGCCGCCGTCGTCGCCGTCACCGGCTTCTCGCCCTGAGACTCCTTGGGCAAGACGAGGTTCAGGATCACAGCCAGCACCGCAGCCAGCAGCAGGCCGGGAACATTGAAGGAACCCAGGGGGATGGACACGCCGGTGGTCATCATGCCGATGCCCACGATGAGCGAGGCGGCAGCGATCATGAGATTGCGATTCTCATTGAAATCCACTTTGGCATCCACAAGCAGCGACAGACCGTTGCCGGAGATGAGTCCGAACAGCAGGAACGACACGCCGCCCAGCACGCAGTTGGGAATGGAGTAGAACAGCATGGCCAGCTTCGGGCAAAAACCGCCGATGATCATGGCGAAAGCGGCCGTCCACCAGAAGATACGGGTGGAATAGCACTTCGACAGACCCATAACGCCGATGTTCTCGGCGATGGAGGTCAAAGCCGGGCCGCCCAGGAAGCCGGAAGCCACCGTGCCAAGGCCGTTGCCGAGCAGCGAAGAGGAGAGGTACTTGTTGCAGTCCTCGCCGGAAAGATTGGTCACCGTCATCAGGTGGCCGATATGCTCGACTACGAGCACCAACGCAATGGGAGCGATAACGAGCAGGGCATTCACGCTAAACGTGGGCAGCGTCACTTCGGGAAGGCCGATCCAAGCCGCCTCGTTGATAGCGGTAAAGTCCACCATACCCAGGGGAATGGCCACGATATAACCTACCACGATGCCGATGAGCACGGGCACCATCTTAAGGAAGCCGCGACCCCAGGAAGATGCCGCCACGGCCGCGAGGAACGTGATGAATCCGACAATGCAGCCCATCGTGTCGAAGGTCTCCGACGCACCGCCGTCGAACATCACGGAGTTGACCGCCGTGGCCGACAGGCCCACGCCGATGACCACGATGATGCAGCCGGTCACTACCGGCGGCAGCACCTTGTCAATCCAGCCGGTGCCGGTAAGCTTCACAATGCCCGCCACCACGCAGAGCGCCACACCGACGGCCACAATACCGCAGAGCGCGCCCGAAATGCCATCGACGGCCGTCACCACGGCCATGGGCGTGATGAAGCTGAACGACACGCCGAAGTAGCTCGGCACCTTGTTGCGCGTGCAAATAAGATAGATGATGGTGCCAAGGCCGGTGCAGAACACCGCCAGCGCCGGATTGAGTCCCATGATCATGGCGGGCACAATAGCGCCACCGCCCACGAAGGCCATCAGGTGCTGCAACGAGTACACAATGGCCTTCCCCATGGGGACCTTATCCCCAATGGCGTAACCTCCGTCTTGTCTCATAACGAAACCTCCTTTTCTTTCCCGCCGTGCTTTCCTGCACGGCGCTTCAACCATTTGACGAACCCGAATGCCAACGATGGTGCCGGCGCGGATCGATTCACGGACGCCCCGGCAAAGACACCAGGATCCTAAAGAGACAGCGCCTTCTCGGGGCACACCGCCACGCAGGCACCGCAGGCGGTGCAAGCGTTCTGGGGCTCATGCTTCCTATTCGCCACCGGATCTACCGCTTCGGGGCACACAGCCGTGCACCGGTCGCAGGTCATGCCCTTCACGCGCAGGCAACGATGACGATTAAGCTGCGGATAGACGCCCTCTTTGTCGACAGGGACGGCATTGGCCAGTTCCCAGCGGGCAAGATCGAACGAGCGGTCCTTTGCCTTCTCATCTTTCACCAGATCGCGAAGCACCTTGGCATCCAGGGCGAAGAAGGCACCGGCCGCCTCCAGAAGCCCGCGGTAGAACCGCTCGTCCACCAAGCGCGCCGCCAGAGCGGAGAACTCCGGGTACCAATTCAGGATATGGTGCTTGAGGAACGCCTGGGAAAGCAGGAGATTCTCACGCAGGGCCGTCATATCGGACGCGGCGCGCGCCTCAACGGCACGATCGGCCAACGTCGCCATGAACTCGCACATAAAGGCCAGGTGATCCTCGGGAAGATCGATGCCTTCCGCCAGCTTGAGCGCCTGCTTCTTGTAGATGTTGTACACCTTGCCCCGCGCTGTGCCCATGTAATGCTGCGTTGCGTCCACAAAGGCGCTCTCGTAGGGCAGGGCGTAACGGCCGGCTTCATCGCGCATACCCAGAAACGCCGCCGTGAAATCGCGTCCCAAGAAGGCGCGCGTGCCCGTGTGGCGCTTCTCCAGATAACGCTCCATGACGTGCATGCCGTGATCGAACGCGGCGTCCTCGCTCTTCAGGGAGCCGATCTGGGCCGCTGCAAGCGCCTCAATGTCATCTTGGGAGAGCGGCGCCCTGAAAAGACGGCCGAAAAGGCGGTACAACTTCGCACGGTTCGCCTGCACCAGGGAGAACTCGTCGGGGGTCATCATGGTTTCCCCACCTTTCTTTGACAGGGCGGGCACGGTCCTCGCGGACAGGCCCGCCGAAAATAGCTAGCAGTTGAGAATGGCGCTGCGATTTGCTTGGGCGTCCTCGAAAAAGAAGAGGAATCCCGCACCGACGATCCACATGAGCATGCGCAGGCTGAGACCCCCCGCCATGGCGGCAGCGAAACCGACGGCCGCCACCGCGACGAAAGCCATCGAAGGCAGAGGAGCGAGCAGGATCGCCGCGCAGGCCAGAGGCACCACCAGGCCGCAGACCACGATGCCGACCCAGAACAGCGTCGGGTTCTTCTTCGCCGTCTGCATCCCCAAATGCCCCAGGTACGCGGCCACCGTCACTGCCGAGAAGACAGCGCAGGCGGCCAGCAGCAGCTTCACGGGCAACTCCATAGCCCAGACGCCCCCTGTCGCCACCGACACCGCCGCGTAGAGAAACCCGCCGGCCACAAGCGCCGTGCCCGTATAGGCCAAAGGCAGCTTCTTCGTATTCCAGGTGGGCTTTGATGAGATGAGGTAGCCATGGCCCGTTACAAAGGCCAGCACGACGCCGGCCAGCGCGCCAGCCATGCCGAGCACGAGGCGCACCAGCTCGTTGTCGAACCACAGGCACGCAGCGCCATAGGCCGCCATGAGCGCCGATACCACACCGAGCATGATCAGCTCCACGGAAATGCCCGAGAAGGACAGCAGATGGGTCACAGCCGCAAAAGCGTGACGCGGCGTGGCCAGATGCATCATGGAGCAGACGGCGCCCACCACAACGAGCACCAACGAGATGCCCGTCGCCCAGAGCGTGACCGTCGTCGACTCGCCGAGAGCGCCGGCCACACCCGCGAAAGCGAAGCAGCATCCGCCGCACCCCGCGAGCATTGAGAACAGAACGAGGGGCCACTGAATTTTCGGTGCCATTTACACCAGCTCCTTCCAATGAGCCGTCGAAGGCGAGAGGATATAGCGGGTCAGGGGCTCTTCGCCTTCGGGAGCGCCCAGCGTGTGAATGCACTCATCGTCGTACTTGGCCAGTTCCCGGGAAACAGCCGAATCCGGGTCGTCCAGATCGCCGTAGAACCGGGCGCCGCCGGGGCAATTGTGCACGCAGGCCGGATCGGCCTTGCCATCGGCGGTCAGATGCTGGCACAGCGTGCACTTGCGGGCCACGCCGTCCTCCTCGCTGAAGCTGCGCACACCGTAGGGACAAGCGTACAGACAGTACTGGCAGCCGATGCACTTCGCCTCGTTCACCAGCACAATGCCCGATTCGCTGTCGCGATAAGAAGCGCCCGTGGGGCACACCTCCACGCAGCGCGCATGGGTGCACTGCTGGCACTGCACGGGCAGGTTGTAACGTTCGATGTTCGGGTAGGTGCCCGTAGGTCCTACCTGCATGACACGGTTGTAGAAGGTGCCCAAGGGCAGGTGATTCTCGAATTTGCAGCTCACGATGCAGCTGTCGCAACCGGTGCACCGGTCGATGTTGATGACAAGGCACTTCCTAGGCATGGCAGGCCCCTTCCTCGGTACGGGACTCGAAGGTGCGGCTGGGCATGAGGGGCTGGAACTGCTCCGGCTCGGTCCACAGGCCCTCGGGAGCCTCGGCTTTCCTCACGTTGACGCGGTAACCGCGCCAGGAAGCGGAGGCGAAGTTGTCGTTGACCACATCATCGCGGGCCATGAGGTTCACGTTGCACTGGCGCCAGCCGCCGCTCATGGTCTTGGTGGAATGGTCGTAGCTTTCGGGGAAGTAGAAACGCTCCATCATCACCACGCCGGGACGCACGCCCTCGGTGAGGTAGGCGCGGCCGCGCGTGGCACCGCGACGGCTCGACAGCTCCACCCAATCGCCGTGGGCCACACCGAGGTCCGCGGCATCGCGGGGGTTGATGCGCATATCGGGGACGGGAATGAGCTCGCGGCTGTAGGGAGCGGTGCGCAGCGTCGTGTGGTGGTAGTGGGCCACGCGCCCCGTCGTGAGGTAGAAGGGGAAATCCGGATCGTCCTGGAGCATGTTCTCGCTCTGCTCCTTGTAGGTGCACACGGCATCGTACTCCGGCCACGTGCCGTCGGCGGCCACCTGGGTGTAGGGGAAGTGATAGGGAAAACCGGTGCGGCCGTTCAGCACCGCCATGGTCACATAGGGCTCGCATTTGCGAGACAGCGTGGCGAATCCGGCAGGCAGCCCATCGTCCACGATATCCAAGTGCTGATAGAACTGGTACAGCTCGTCAATAGGCACCGTGAGCGTGTGATCCTCGGAGTGCTTCACGGCCTCGGGCCAGCTTTTCACGCCGAACATCTCGGCCCAAGCCGGATAGATGTCCTCCTTGGTGCGATAGGTACCGTTGAATTGGAAGTCGCGGCAGAGCACCGCGTCATCGCCGCCCAGTTTCTCGCACAAGCTGTCGACGATACGCGTCACGCAGATGAACGGATCCTCCGTTTCGCCCATATGCACGATTTGCTTGCGCATGAAAGTCTGGTTGAACTGGGTGGTCGTCTCGGTGGCGTGCTCGAATTCCAACCACTCCTGCATGGGCAGGAACAGGTCGGCGTCCTCAATGGTAGTGGAAGTCATGTGGGGCTGCTGGTGCACGCAGAAGTCGATGTTGGCGTAAGCCTCGTTCCACTGCTCGCCGTTGCTCATGACTCAGTACTTGTTGCCGGACTGCTCCCAGCGCACCGAGATCTTGTAGGGCTCGCCGGTCAGCAACGCCTCGCGCACCGGCGCCAAGGCGTTCAGCTGCCACTGGTGCACGGCCTTGTGCTCCAGCGATCCCAAGCGAGCCAGCTGGTAGTCCACAAAAGCCTGCTGCTTGGCCTTGCCATCGACACCCTTCGCATTCCAGCGCTCCACAGCTGCTTGGGAACGGCGAAGGTTCTCGCCCTCGGTCAGGCCCACCGTCCAACCGATGCCGAAGGTCTCCTGATAGGGACGGTTGCACCAGAAGTGGGTGGGACGCGCGGTGTGGCGCGATTCGGGCTTCTGCTCGGTGAGCACCACGCCCGGCTTGTTCACCTTGCCGCACAGCATGTCCAGGGCCATAGTACCGAAGATGAAGTTCGAGGACAGCTCGCTCATATCGGCGAACTGGCCAGTGCCGATACCCGAGAGCGTGGTGGCGTACAGCTTGATCGCACGCTCGATAGTGTCGGCATCGACCCAGGTGAGCTCAGCGGTTTTCTCCAAGGTGAAGTCCTCGCAGGCCTCCCACTGGATTTGACCGGCGCTCTTGCACAGACGCCCGTTCACCTCGGCTTCGCAGAATACCACCGGGTCGACCGGAGAGTCCTCCGGGGCGGTGTAGGGGAAGGGCTGCACGCTGTTGGTGCGAGCATCGAAGCACACGTAGGCCGGCGTGTCGTACACATCGTTGGGGTCGGCCGAGGGGTTCACGTAGTCGGGCCACACCTCTTCCGCCTTCAAGGGCAGGCGCGTGTCGGGATCCACGAGGAAGGGGTAGTTGGTCCAGTACTTGCAGAACTGCTCGTCGTAGAGCTTGTTCGCGATAATGTAGTTGAACCAGCCTAAAAGCATGGCGATGTCGCCCATGGGACGAATGGGCAGCCAGATGTCGGCCTTGGCCGCTTCTTCGGTATAGTAGGGGTCGATGACAATGGTCTTTATGCCGCGCTCTCGCATTTCGGCGTTGGCGCGAGCGGCATAGGCTGCGCCGGAAGCGCTCGTTTGGGCGCCCCACAGCACCACGCACTCCATGGCCGGCTGCCAGGCGTTCCACATCTCGCGGGCGTTGTTGCCCTCGTGGCGGTTGTTGGAGCCACCACGCATCCACTGGCCCGCGCAGTCGGCGGGCAGATAGCACTGGCAGCCACCGCCGGAAATGCACACCGGAGCGCCAATGGCATCTTGGGTGACGCGCTGGAACACGTTACCGTAGGTGCCGCCACCGCCAGCGCCCACCATGATGGAATAGGGGCCGTACTTCCTCGTAGCCAAGGCCATCTGCTCGCCCACGATATCGTAGGCCTCATCCCACGACACGATTTCCCAGTCGTTGCCGCCGCGGGATCCTACGCGCCTCATGGGATGCAGTACATGGCGCGGGCTGTACACCAGATGCTGCTGGTTGAGGGCCTTGGTGCACAGGCAGCCCTGGGTCAGGGTGCCGTCGTAGTCGCCCTCGATCTTCACCACCACGCCGTCTTCGGTGTACACCCACAAAGGACAGCAGTTGTAGCAGCCATGGCAGCAGCTGTGATGGCGCTCGCGCAGCGGGGCCGAGCGGGCAAACTGCTCGTCAGCCTCCACGAGAGAGGCGTCCGAGGCCCAGTCGATGCCCTGCACCTTCTGCGCCATGTGGGCGAGCTTTCCGTAGCTCGACTTCCGTGCCGCCATTACTTGCTCCTTTCGTTTGAGGTCGCGAAGCTCGCTCCGGCCGGGGTGGTACTCCAGGCCTCGTCCCACACCAAGCCGCCGGCCTTCTCCAGGTGCGCCACCAACGCGCTGGGGTACAGAGGCAGCCCGGACTTCCCGTTAAACGAGGGCAGGGAGAGCTGCTTGCCGAGCAGCGCCTCTATTTCCGCAAAGGTTTTGGGCTCGCTGGCCGCGCGCAGAATGGCACGGTAGGCGTCGTTGCGCTCCGGCGTGCGGGCGAACAGCTCTTCCAAGCGCACCTCAGGACGATGGGCTTGGGCAACCTGGACCCCGGCCGGTGTCGTCTCCAGAGCGCAGAACTGCACGAGTTCGTCTGCTGCGTCCTCATCCAGAGATGCCAGACGAGCCGGATCCACGGGGTTGCCATCCCGATCCAAATCGATGCGCGCAAGGCCGCCGGCCTCGACGAGCATGAAGGCGATAGCGGCTTGGCTCTGATCGACATACTTGAATTCCGGGTAACTTGCGATTTCGTCCTCCACCTCTGCCAGAAGCCGGCGCTGGCGGCAGAAGTCCAGGACTTTGCCCATAATCTCCGTGAAGGCGCCGCGGCGATGCAACGCCTTCTCGACGCGCGCCACGGCGGCCCCGTCGGGCTGGTCCCCAGGGGCGGCGGTGCTCGGGCAAATCGAGTCTGCCATGATGCGTCTCTCCTTCCTTGTTGAGTTTCCCGCATATAATTGATGGCCCGAGCCTACCAGCGCGGCCAAGGGGGGAACCATCGTTGAAGTGGTTGATTTTGAGCGCAACGGCCCATCCATCAAAACGTTGATTTTTAAGAAATGCCAGTTCAAGGCTTTGTAATTCGAAAGCTAAATTGTTGCGGCCCAAAATAGCGCTTTCTATAATGGGACGAGCGAAGCGAAAGGGGAATCATGTCGGATGAATCGAGATCACTGTTCTTCATGCGAACATTCGGCTTCGCCCTTTTCTGGATATGGCTCTTTTTGGTGGCCGTATCGCCCTCTCCGCTGTTCGGAGCGCTTAAAGGATTGGGGAGCCTCCCCTTCGAGGTATGGGAAGTGGGTGCACGCCTCTTACTTCTCTCGCTCTCCCTTGCGGCCACCCGCCTACTCACCACCAGCCGAGGACGCTGGGTCTACCCCGTCTGCTGCCTTGTCGGCGGCCCCGTCGCCGCCCTCACCCTTTCCTTTGCCGCCACCCCTGAGGCCGTGACCTTGGCGGCCTTCATCACGGCCGTCGTCGATGTGGCCATGCTCATTATGTGGCTCTGCTATTTCGGCTATGCGAAAATCGGCGATATCGCCTTCATGCTTGCCTGCTCCTACGCCTTAGGCTCGATACTGTACCTGGCCGTCGTTGCTGCGGGCGAGACGGCGATGCTCGTCGCCGCCATCACAAGTCCTATCTTGTCGGGAGCGCTGTTCGCCTATTTCGTGAAGAACCCTCCGTCCCTCGCTTCCGAAGGGCTGTTTCAAGCCTCCCCCGCCGCAGACCGCCGCCCGAAGCTACCGGCGGCCCTCAGGCGGCTGGCCATCGGTCTTACCCTGTACGCCTTCGTGTTCGCCCTCTTCTCGAGCCGTACCGCCGTCTCCGAATATACGTTCTCCAGCGGACCGCTCGTACAAGCCCTCGCCAGCATCGTGCTTGCCGCTGTCGTCATCGCGGCCATACGCCTCAGCGATGTGAGCATCGGCCTTTACGCGCTCTACCGCAGCGTGCCGTTGGTATTCGGCGGGGGCGCCGCCCTCTTCCTCGTATTGCCCGCCGGACTCTCCCTGTGCGCGGGCTTCTTCGTCATGTTCGGCTATCTTCTCTTCGAGGCGCTTTCCTTCAACGATTTCTGCAATGCCACCAAAACCAACGACGGCTCGCTCTTGCGCTCGATGCTCATCGTGCGCATCGCCGGCTCCCTCGGCATTTTCCTCGGCTGGGTGCTGGGCGCTCCTCTCAGCGCCGCGCTGGATCCCGATCAATCGAGCCGTCTGATAATCGCTCTGTGCTTTGTTGTCGTCATCGTTGCCGCGTCGCTCGTCTTCACGGATAAGGCCATGGGGAAGCTCGGCACCATCGCCGGCATGCGAGCCCGTCAGGAGGCCGCCGAGGCGCGTCTCGACAAGACGTGGCTTATTCCGCTGTTCGCCACCGAGCACGACCTCTCGAAACGCGAAGCCGAGGTGCTAGAGTACCTGCTGCAAGGCCGCACCATGCAGTACACTGCCGAGAAACTGTTCATCGCCGAGTCCACCGCCCGCTCCCACGTTCACAAGATATACCAGAAAACCGAGACCCGGGGTCGCATGGAGCTTATCGACCGCTTCGAGCAGTTCTGCTCCGAACATCCGAAAGCTTAACCGGGCGAGGGACTACGTATCGACACCTTCCATCCAGCATTCGTCGAAGGCATCCATCAGTTCCATGCGGGAGTGCACGCCGCACTTCCGGTAGATGCTGTGCACATGGGCCCGCACCGTGGACTCGGCGATGAACAGCTTCTCTGCGGCGAAGCTCGTCGTGCGCCCCGCGAGCAGATAGGACGCCACCTCGGCTTCGCGCCGGGAAAGCCCCTGCTGCTCGGCGAAGGCGGCGAAGGCCTCCTCGCGGGTGGGACCCTCCAAAGCGCCCTCGGATAGGGCCCGATCGTCGGCAACGGCGGCGAAGGAGATCATATCACGCTCGGTGAACACCAGCGAGACGGAAACCAGAGCCGCGAACAGCCCGAGGGCCACCAAGCTCGACACGCTTTCCGCCGCACCCGCCAAGGAGGCCGCGGCAAACGCCGCCAGCCAGCCCAAGAACATTCCCAGCGTAATGGCCAGCCGGGCCGCCGCCATCACGCGCAGGAGCGACGCGTCGTTGGCCTTCACGATATTGCAGCAGTCGTTGAGGACCAGCAGCTCGAAGAGCACGTAGCCCAAGGCAACGCAGAAACCGCCCACCTCGTCGGGAAGGGGCGAGACGGCCATCAGCAAGAACCCAGCCCCGATAAGCGGGGCAACGGCCCGATAGAGCTTGTAGGGTCGATCGGGCTGACGGTCGAACTTGAAGAAGGCCGCGCAGATAACCCCCAGCACAATCATGGCCGCCGGCTCCACCGTGAAGGCCCCGATCACTCCCTCCCCACTGAACAGGGCGATGCCGCACGAGAGGGAGAAGGAGAACGAGTACAGGGCAAGGGCCACGCCTATGCGCACTTTCTGGCGCACGGGACTCTCCGCGCCGCCCGCTGCCCCATGGCGAGAGGCCGCAACGGCAGCGGCCGGCAGCACGCCCCCGCCCGTCTCTCGAGCACCGTCACCCGAAACCGGCTCCTCGACAAATAGCTCCTCTCCCGTCCGCGCTTTCATAAGACGCTGGGAGAGCACGAAGGCCGTTCCCGATAGCGCGGGGAACAGCACCGAGGCGGCCGCCATGGCGTTGAAGCCCAATGCCGCCGTTAGAAGGAAGAGCACCGAGCCGATAGCGTAGGACCCCACGAGCAGAACGAAGGTCTCGCCCACCTTCATGTACCCGAAAAAGCAGAGCCACAGCAGGAACATGCACACCTCGCCGATGGCGGCCGCCACCGCCGAGGCCGAAGCCGCCTCGGCGCCTCCGAGGCCGAGGGCAAGCGGAGCCGCCGCCGCACTTGCCGCAACCCCGAGCACGAGCAGCCCGCGCTGCCCGGCGACGGAAGCCAGCTGCCGCGAGGCGATGAGCACGACCACAAGCACCAGCGCTCGCACCGACAGTTCGACCATCTCGAAGGGGGCATTCGCAAAGCAGAGCGGCGCCCCGATAAGCGGAGAGGGGGTCACCCCCGCCAGAAAGAGCCACGCCCAATAGAACCCGAACCCCAAAAAGCGCACGGGAAAGAGGCTCTCCGCCGCCTGGCCCGCTGGGCCGCCCACGCGCCCCTCATTTGATGCATCTTTTCCCTCTCCAACCATTATCCCTCTTTTCACCTGCGGAAACACAACCCCTAAGCGTTTTGGTGGAGGCCCGCTTATGGCAATTTACAGCGCTTCGGAGAATGTTCAGCGCAGATGCCAGCCCCTAACCTAGATGCCAACGGGAGGCTCGGCTTTGACGAGTGGATGAGCCTCCCGGAAGTGTAGCAGATTCCCCGCGCCGATAAGGGCGCGGGAAGAGACGAGGAGAGGGGAGAGCGTGAAGACGAGGGAGAAAACGAATTCCGCCGCGAGCCTCCAAGAGGACGGCGGGGCGGCTGAGCCCCGAAGGCCGGGCCTCAGCCGCCGGTCGCTCATCGGCGGCGCCGCGATGGCCGCAGGGCTTCTGGCCTTCGGGGGCGCCACGGCGGCCTTCGGCGGCGAGACCGATCGCCTGCGACCGCCGGGAGGCCAGGACGCCGACCGGTTCTGGGGCGCGTGCATCCGCTGCGACCGTTGCCGGGCGGCCTGCCCGCTTGCCGCCATCGGCGTGGAGGGGCTCACCCCCGGCATTATCGGGGCGCGGCTGCCGATCATGGATTTTCGCGAGGGCTACTGCGACATGCGCGACGGCGCCTTCCGCTGCATCGCCGCCTGCCCCACCGGGGCGCTTACGGCCTTCGACCCCTACGTGGACAAGATCGGCATGGCCGTGGTAGACGAGGCCGAGTGCCAGCTGTACGGCATCTCGGGCACGTGCAACGCGCCCTGCATCGATGCCTGCGAGTGGGACGCCCTGTCCCTGGACGAGAACGGGCGCCTGGTGGTGGACGAAAAGCGCTGCAACGGCTGCGGCGCCTGCGAGTACGTTTGCCCCACGAGCGCCTATCGCAATTACGACGCCAGCAACAAGCGCGGCATCAATGTGGAGGTGTGGCATGGCTAAGTCGACAACCCCCGAAAACGGCGCCGAGGTTTCCGCGCAGCCGGAGGAGGGCAGCCGCTCGAAGGTGAGCCGCGTGCGTCGGTACGTCCCGGGCATCGTGTTCGCCCTTCTCATCATCGGCCTGGTAGCCGGCATCGGCTCGGGCACCCTGTGTTCGGTGGGCTACGAGTCCATTGCGGCAGTATGTCCCCTGGGCGCGCTGGAATCGCTCTTCGGCGCCGGGGCCTTCGTGGCGCGGGCCGTAATCATCCTGGCCGTGGCCGCCGCGGCAGTGCTGCTCGTGGGCAAGGCCTTCTGCAGCTGGGTGTGCCCCATTCCGCCGCTTGACCGGTTCCTGTCGGGCAAGAAGCGCCGCGAGGCCGACAAGGCGGCGCGCATCGAGGCGGCCCATCACGTGAGCGGGCGCCTGGCCGCGTGCGCCGGTTGTGCGGGCTGCGGCGAGAAGAAACCCGGCGAGACGCCCCTTGCCCCCGCCGATGGCACCGACAAGCGACGGTTCGCGAAGGTGGACGGGCGCCACGTGGTGCTCGGCGGCTCGCTTGTGTCGGCGGCAATCTGCGGATTCCCCGTGTTCTGCCTCATCTGCCCGGTGGGCCTCACCTTCGCCACGGCCATCGCCCTCTACCGCCTCGTCGGGTTCAACGAGCCCACCTTGGACCTCATCGTGTTCCCCCTCATCATCGTAGCCGAGCTCACCCTGCTGCGGAAATGGTGCCACCGCTTCTGCCCCATCAGCGCCCTTATGGGGCTCGTGGCCAACTTCAACAAGGCCACGCGTCCCAAGATCGACCCCGACCTCTGCCTGCGCAAGGACGGCACGCCCTGCACCGTATGCGCCGCTGCCTGCCCCGAGTTCATCGATCCGGCGGGAGATCTGGGCGACCGGGCCCTGGCCGAGTGCACCCGCTGCGGCCAGTGCGCCGCCGCCTGCCCCGCAGACGCCATCCGCTTCACGAAGAAAGGACTGACCCGTGGAAACCGCTAGCACACCCGCGCCCTACGTCGCCGCTGCCGACGGCGACCTCGCGCCCAAGGCCGCCGAGCCCGCATCGACACCCGAAGCCGACGCCAGCGCCGAGGCCACCTTCGAGGAAGCCGTGGCCGCCCTTACCGAGACGGTGAACCGGGCGCCCCTGCACCGCGAGATCTTCCTCAAGCTGCTCGCCTTCTGCACCACCCAGCGCACGCTCGCCGAAGCCGAGGAGGCGGCTCGGGCCTGCCCCGAGTTCTCCTCGGTGGCCCAAAGCCCCTACCGGCTCATCCGCACCCTCGTGCACGCCGGCGGCCTGTACTGGCTGGAGCTGGACGAGACGGGCCGGCCCCTGACGCCCCAGGCCAAGGCGGGGCTCACTCCCGACGAGATCGAGGACGCCACCTTCGCCTACGCTGTGGTAACCACGCCGGTCGGCGAGCAGGTGGCCGAGGACCTCGCGCCCGAGAAGCGGCTGCAACGCCTCTTCGATCTCGTGCCCCAGCGGCTTACCACCTACCTGGACCTTATGGACTTCTGCCGCGAGCAGCGCACCTTCAAGGAGATCGAGGCGCTGTTGCGCACCCGACCCGCCGCTGCCTTCGCGAGCACCACCTCAAGCCAACCCCTGCAGCCGAGCTTCTTCGTGGACGCACTGGAACGCTCGGGCGGCCTTGCCTGGAACGATGGATGGAAGATCACAGAGAGGGGAATGAAGGTATTGCAGCAACTTCGCTAGGAACGCCATTTTGACCGTAGAGAGGAAAGAGAGGACCCCCATGACCAAGGGAACCATCAGCCGACGCGGCTTCATGAAGGCCGCAGCGGCCACGGGCGCGGCCCTTACGGCCGCCGGCTCGATCCCGCTGCTCGAAACGACCGATCAGGCCTTCGCCGCCGGATCCGTGGAGCGCGTGATGCACAAGACCGCCTGCCATGGCTGCACCAACTGCTGCCCGGTGCGCGTGTACACCGAGGACGGCCGCGTCGTGAAGATCGAAGGAGACCCGGACGGCCCCCTGAACAAGGGCGGCGTGTGCCTGAAGTGCCTGTCCCAGATTCAGACCGTCTACAGCCCCCGCCACGTGCTGCACCCCATGAAGCGCGTCGGCGAGCGCGGCGAGAACCGGTGGGAGGCGATCAGCTGGGAGGAGGCTGTGGACTTGGCCGGCGAGCAGATCGCCACGGCCGTGAAGAAGTACGGCCCCTACGCCTACTGGAGCGCCCGCGGAGGCGGCGGCGCCTACATCGAGTGGGAGACCTCCGGCCTCGACTACACCTTCGGCGGCTGCAACTCCCTGGCCTCCGGCGCCTGCCAGTGCGCCATGCCGCGCGACTTCGTCTCCACCACCTCGGTGGGCTTCAACTGCTGCGTTGACATGGACAACGTGGATCGCTGGGTGGGCATCACCGACAACGCCGAGCTGGACGGCACCCGCCGCGACGACACGGAGCGCGTCTTCGTGCTGTGGGGCAGCCAGCCGCACTCCTCCAAGGCGGCCCACGGCGGCCACGGGCTGACCGACGCCCGGTCGAACCTCGGCGTGAAGACCATCGTCGTGGATCCCTACATGACCGCCGAGGCCACCAAGGCCGACGTGTGGCTTCCCGTGCGCCCCGGCTCCGACTGCGCGCTCATGCTGTCGTGGATTCACCACATCATCGAGAACGACCTGTACGACGAGCAGTTCGTGAAGCACTGGACGAACCTGCCCTTCCTCATCAACCCCGACACGCGCCTGGCCTATCGCGCCGAAGAGGTGTGGCCCGACTACGTGAACCCGGCCGCCGACCCCGCCGGCGTCTACGATACCCCGGCCTACGTGTGCTTCGATGCGAAAACCAACTCCGTCCAGCCCTTCCCCTTCACCGCCCCCGAGAACTGCGCGGTCGACCCCGTTATCTTCGCCACCGCCACCGTGAACGGCAAGGAGGCCAAGACGGCGGGCCAGATTTACAAGGAAGAGGCCGAGCCCTGGACCTTGGAGGCGGCCGGCGAGACCTGCTGGCTCGATCCGGAACGCATCCGCGAGGCCATCGAGCTGTACGCGAACGCCGACTTCGGCGGCTTGTCCAACGGCGTGTTCTCCGACCACCAGGAGAACTCCTCCACCGCGCCTTTGGGGGCGCTCGCCATCGACGCGCTGCTCGGCCACGTGGAGTCCCCCTGCTCCGCCTTCCAGAATCACGGCGCCGCCAGCCGCACCGCCGATCGCCCGACTCAGCGCCTGGGCGTGTTCTCCTCCACCTTCGAGCGCTACGGCCTGGGCTGGACCACCGGTCTCACCAAGGCCGAGAACGACCGCCTGCTGGATGCCATCGTGGCCGACTGGGACGCCAAGGGCCGCGACGGCAAGGAGATGCAGCGCTACTTCTTCCAGTCCCGCTGCGACACCATGGGCGCCAACGAGCACAAGGGCATCCACCAGTGGCAGACCTGCGCGCCGAAGGAGCTGCGGCAGGCCATCACCACCGGCGAGCCCTACCGTCCGCGCGTGATGTACGAGATGTCGGGCAACAAGTACGCCGTTATGGGGCCCTCCCTCGAGTGGAAGAAGGCCTACGACGAGCAGGACTTCGTCATCCAGCAGTACCCCAACATGACCTCGTTCACCGTGCAGACCGTCGACTTGTTCCTGCCCACCACCGAGTGGCTGGAATACGACTCCTACGAGGCGCCGGGCACCCACTTCAACCGCCACTACGCCCGCTGCCAGGTGACGCACCTCGGCGAGACCGTGAACCCCTTCGTATCGCCCTACCAGGTGGCCGCGTCCGCCGTGGAGAAGCTCGGCGCCGAGAACGTGTTCGACCCCGACGCCTACAAGGTACCGTTCTTCGAGAGCCTGGAGGCGGCCCGGGCTGCCTGGGCCGAGCAGATGGGCAAGGGAAGCTGGCAGGAGATGCTCGACGACATCGACCACCGCTTCACCGAGGAGCCCATAGACGACTACATGGCCTACTACCAGTACAAGGAGCCGGTGAGCGACGGGCTGCCCCGCGGGTTCGCCACGATGTCGCGCAAGGTGGACGTGTACTCCGAGGCCATGCTGCGCCTGGCCCGCACCGGCTTCCCCTACATGTATCCCTTCGACCAGCCGGCCTGCGACGACTACGACCCCATCTGCACCTTCAAGGAACCGACGGAAAGCCCCGTCGAGGGCCAGCCGGGCTACGATCCGGAGTACCCGCTCGTCATCACCACGGGACGCTTGCCCCACTTCCATCACGGCACCATGCGCCACGCGCCCTTCATCCGCGAGGTCATGCCCGCCCCCGAGCTGAAGATCAACCCCGAGACGGCGGCGGAATACGGCATCGAGCATCTGGACTGGGTGAAGATTACCTCGCGCCGCGGATCGTCCAACGCGCGGGCCTACCTCACCCAGGGCATTGCCCCCGGTGTGCTCATCACCGAGCGCTTCTGGAACCCCGAGTGCTTTGATGAGACCCAGGAGACCATCACCCCCGGCATCGAGGAGTGCGGCTACAACATCATGTCCGCCGACGAGTTCCAAAACCCCTGCTTCGCCACGAACAGCTACCGCGCCTTCACGGTGAAGATCGAGAAGACCGAGCGCCCCGAGCGCATCTGGATCGAGAGCGAGCAGTTCCAACCGTTCATGCCCACGCTTTCGGGCGAACCTGTCACCGAGGAGGTGTTCTAAATGCGCAAGGGTCTGCTGATCAACCTGGATCGCTGCTCCGGCTGCGACAGCTGCATCGTGGCGTGCAAGCTGGAAAACGACCTGCCCCTGGGCCATTTCTACAACAAGGTGATCGCCGTGGGCCCCACGGGCACCTTCCCCAACGTGGAGAAGTACTGGCTGCCCTCCCAGTGCCAGCAGTGCGAGAACCCGGCCTGCGTGCACGTATGCCCCACGGCCGCCAGCTACCGCGACCCCGAAACCGGCATGGTGCTCATCGACAAGGAGAAGTGCATCGGCTGCCAGTACTGCATCTACGCCTGCCCCTACGGCGTGCGCCAGTTCAACGAGGACGCCGGCGTGGTGCAGAAGTGCACGCTGTGCGCCCAGATCACTGCTGACGGCGACGGCGTGCCGGCCTGCGTCCACAACTGCAACTGCGGCGCGCGCTTCTTCGGCGATTACGACGACCCGGAATCCGATGTGTGCCGCGAGCTGGCGAAGTACCCGGAGGAGGCCATCCACACGCTGCCCGATCCCAATGACGCCAAGCCGCTCACGCGCTACATTCTGTCCCCCAAGTTCGCTTCCTGGAAGGAGCTGGTGTAACCATGGCGATTCAATGGCCCCTTGTCCTGTTCTCCCTGCTGGCCGGAGCCGGCGGCGCCATGCTCGCCTTCGCCGGGCTCTCCCAGCTGCTCGGCGGCTCGCGCACGGTGCGCCGCCGCGCCGCCTGGTGCGCACTGGCCCTGTTCGTGATCGGCGGTTTGTGTTCGGTGGCCCACCTGGCCTCTCCGCTGAACGCCATCAGCGCCGTGACGAACCTGCTGTCGTTCTCGGGCATCTCCATCGAGCTGATGCTTCTGGGCGCGAGCTTCATCGCAGGCGCCGCCTACCTGGTGCTCACCCGCGAGGAGGGCCGCGACGGCGCCGTGCGAGTTGTGGCGGTGCTGGCGGTGATCTTCGGCGTGGCCATCGGATTCTTCTGCGGCCACGGCTACGTGATCGACGCCCAACCCACCTGGAGCACCGAAACGCTGCCCCTGGCCTACCTGGGCACGTCTTTGGCCCTCGGCGCCTTCGCCTACGCCCTGGTGGCGGCCGCGACCAAGACGCCGGCCGGCAAAGCGGCCAGCGCCGAGGAGCTGGGAGGCAAGCTGTGGCCGGCCGTGCTCGTCTGCGCCGTCGTGGACGCCGTGGGCATTCTCGCCTACGGGCTGTTCCTCGGCCTTGACGCGGTCGCGGCCCAAGGGGTCCTGTTCTGGGGCGGGGCCGTGGCGTGCGGCGTCGTCGGCGTGCTAGCCTGCGCCATTGCCGGCATGACCGCGCTGGCCGCGAAGGCGCCCGCCGCCCTGGCCGTGGCCGGCGTGGCCTGCGCCGCCATCGGGGGCGTGGCCCTGCGCATGCTCATGTGGGCCTGCGCCACCGGTTACCTCAACCTGTTCTCCCACGGCATCCCCAGCGTGATGCTGAACCTGTAGCGCTGTTCCCCGGCCGGGGGAAAGCCCCTTCCCGGTACTTTCCCCCGGCCCCTGCGGGACGGTCCGTCAAGCGAATCGTCCCAGCCCGCCCACTCGTCACCTAAGGAGACCGCCATGACCGACCTCGCCTGCGCCATCGACCTTCTCGAAGATCGCGCCTCCCTGTACCGCCTGCTCGCCTCGCTGTACTATCAGCCGCTGTCCGAGGAGCAGATCGATGCCCTGGCCGCCAGCGACCTCGCCAAGTTGGCCAGCGACAGCGAATCGCCCTTCGCGCCGGCCTATCGCGACTTGCACGGAGCGCTGCGCCTGCGGCACACGGGCACCAAAGAGGAGCTAGCCGCCGACTTCACCAGCGCCTTCTACGGCATCCGCACCCGCGAGGGCCGCACGGCCCAGCCCTTCGAATCGCTGTTTCGCACCCAGGGGCCAGGTCAGCTCATGGGCGAGGCTCGCAGCGAGGTATACCGGGAGCTGCGCGCGCACCAACTGCGCGTTCCCGAGGGCGTCGATCTGCCCGAGGACCACCTGTCGTTCATCTGCGCCTACTTGGGCCGTCTTTGCGACGATGCCGCCGCGGCCCTGCGCGCGGGAAACGAAGGCCAGGCCGCAGAGCTTCTCGAGCGCCAGCGATCCTTCTTCCGGGCCCATGTGGCCTCGTGGGTACGGGATTTTCTGGCCCAGGCGCGGCTGATGGTGGAAACCCGATTCTACCGGGGCGTCCTCGCGCTGACGGAAGCCTTCGTCGCCGAAGAGGAACGCTCCTTCGAAGAGGCGGCATCAGCGGCCGCATAGATACGGGCGCCCCGAATCGGGGCGCCCGTCGCGTTCTGCTGGGAAGAGCGTAGCGCATGGGCGCGTTTTTGGCTTGGAAATCACGGTTTTGTGACCAGCGGGCGGCAAACTCGCCATCTGCAAAATGCTCGACCTGGGAAAACGCCGCCCAGACTGCCCTCGAAAAGTGCCGAGGCGGCATTTTGCGTCACAAAACCGTTCAAACCAAGCCAATTCGCGCGAAAAAAGGAGCGCCGGCACTGGCGCTAGGCGACCACCTCGGGCTGCGGGGTCTGCGCCGAGGCGCTCTGCTGCCCCTGGCCGCTCGTACCCTGCTGGTCGGCGCCGGTATTCTGCCCTTGCTGCGGGGCGGTGCCGTTCTGCTCGCCAGCCGTGGCGCCCTCGCCTTCGGTCGCATTGCCCTGGGCGTCACGCGCGCCGCCTCCGCGCGGACCGCCACCGCGACGACCGCCGTCGCCGCCACCCATGCGGCCCACCTCGTTGCTCGGCGTGGTGGAGGCGGTGAAGTCCACCGTCGTGCCACCCTCGACCGCAGCGCCAGTGGCATAGCCAGCGCTATCGGCGCCCGTCACCGTACCCCCGACGATCACTTTGCCCGTTGCACCCTCGGTCAGGCCGGGAGCGGACACGACGGCACACTGGAAGGCCTTGGGCACGGTATAGCTGACGAGCACGGTGCCCGCCTCGTCGGTCACGGCCAGATTCGTACCCGCGGCCCCCTCGGCCGCCACCATCGCGAAGGGCTGAGTGCCCTCGGTGAAGGTCTCGGCCATGCCAGTTGCGCCGGCGAGAATCACCGCGCCGCCCGTGATCTTGGCGCCGTACTCGTAGTCGAGCGCGCTATCGCCGCCGCCGGCCGAGCCACTCGCAAGAACCACGCCGCCGTTCACTTCCACGTACCCGTTGGAGTCGAGCCCGTCGCCGCCGGCGTCGACGGTTACCATGCCGCCGTTGATCTGGATGAGGCAATCCTCGCTCGCATTGGCCGCCACAGGACCACCCGCGCCGCCCATGCCGCCACGGCCGCCCTGGGGCATTGCGCCCTCGGTACCGGGATCACCCTCGGGACGCTGGGGCATCTGCCCCTCCTCCGCGCCCTCGGGCAGCTCGGGACGCTCGCCGTTCTGCGGGCCAAAGCCCTCGGGGGGCTCGGGAGCCTGCCCGTCAGCGCCCGTCGGCGGCTCGGGCATCTGCCCATCGGCGCCCGCCGGCGGCTCGGGAGCTCCCGATGCGGCATCACCCTGGGGGGCAGCCGCCGGGGCACCCCCGGCATTGCCGGCATTGTCGGCGCTCGCAGCGTCGCCGCCGTTGCTGTTGCCGGCCGCGGCATCGGTCGCCACAGCCGCCTCGGCGGTCTCGTCGGAACGCTCGGCCACCGCCGCGTTGATGCCATCGTCACTCGCCACGATGTTCAGCTCGCCGTCGTTCACGATCACCTTCTCGGCCTCAATGCCCTCGTCGCTTTCCGCAATGGACAGCACGCCGCCATCCAGGGTGAACCGGGTCTCGGCGTTCATGCCCTTGCCGCCAGCCTCAACCGTGAACTCGCCGCCGGTCATGGCCGCCTCAATCTCGGAGCGCAGGGCGTGGTCGGCCGCCTCCACCTGGCCCTTACCGCCGGCGATGCGCAGGTAGGTGGCCGCCTGCACGCCCTCGTCTCCCGCCTTAATGGCAAAGGTGCCACCGTCGATGGCCACGAAGCCGCGGGTCGGGTCCTCGTCGTTGCTCGACTGGATGCCGTCTTCCCCGGCCGTCACCGCGAACGTGCCGTCGGCGATCTTCACGCAATCCTTGCCGTGCAGACCGTCCTCCTTGGCGGTCACGGTGATCGCACCGCCCGTCACGACAAGATCGTCCTTAGAGTTCACGCCGTGGCGGTAGTTGCCCTCGACGGTCAGCGCGCCCGTGCCATTGATGGTCAGGTCAGCCTTGGAATACAGCGCGGCGTTGGGCTCGTCCTCCCCTTCCGCCAACATGTAGCTTGCACCGTCGGCCAACGTGTTCTGCGAACCTGCGGCCAAGGTCACGAACACCTTGTCGGCCTGCTGGATGTTCAGCGCCGGTCCCGCCTCGTTGCGAATGGAGGCGCCGCTAAGCACGATCTGCACCTTGTCCGCATCGCCCGCGTTCACCGTGAGCGACCCGGCCGTCAACTCGCCGCTCACCACGTAGGTGCCCGCCGCGGTAATAATCACCGTGGAGCCTTCCACCGCAGCCCCTTCGCCGGACACCGTCGCGCCCTGGCCCGTCAGCGCAATCTTCGTTGCCGCGGCCTCATCGTAGGAGGCGTCCCGGTCGCGGTCGGAGTACGCGAAATCCATACCGGGGATGTCGATGAGCGACGCCCAGTCCACCGCATCGGTCGCACCCGTGGCGCCGTTGTCGCCCTGGGCCTGGCCACTCTGTCCCTGCTCGGTCTTCTCGCCGGCACCTTCGGCGGCCTCTTCGAAGGTGCCCCCGGTGCACCCCGCCAGCGCCAGCGATCCCGCCAACGCCACGGCCAAGGCCCCGCGACCCCAAGCCCGTCGTCGCGCCACGCAAGCGCCCATTATCTCGTTCGTCTTCAACTTCAACATGTTTCTCCCTTTGTCGTTCGTCCTTATGGTCTTGCACTACTATTGGGTCTATCTCCCTAGGTGCTTTCCGGCATCGGTGCTCGCCGACCTCTGATCGCCCCGCGAAGAACGCGGCCGTTAAGAAATAGCTTCCACGTCAGCAGCAGCGATGCTGGGATGGTACCGACTCATGTGCGTTCCTTCCGCTATTTCTTTTGCCGCGTTCGCAGCGGGATAAAGCGATCAGCGGGCGGCGAGCACCGATGCCGGAAAGCACCCCGCGGAGCACCCCAAAGCGAGTTACAGCGTCTCGCGCCCCTGCGGCGTCATCCCCAGAGATATCTTCAGATTCCCGTTCAGACACCGCAGCTCATCGATCATCGCTTTCTCAAGCCCCCGCTCGCGCAGGCGGAGCTGGTAGGTCAGCTGGAAGAGGCTGCCCATGTTGGTAGTCGTCACCTCGGTCAGCTCCGACTCCGAGGCGTAGCGGTTGAGCACTTCGTCGAAGACACCGTCGTATTCCAAATCTTCCGGAATGGTGATGCGCAGCGTCTTGCCCGGCTCGCGGGGCTTGCCGAAGGGCGTCAGCACGAACATTAGGTTCACTACGGCCACCACCACGGTGAACACGACGGCAAGCCCCAGAAAACCCATGCCCGTGGCCAAGCCGATGGCCATGGCCAGAAACACGCTGCCGATATCTTTCGCCGAACCGGGAATGGAGCGGAAGCGCACCAGGTTGAACACGCCCATAACCGCGATGCCCGCGCCGAGGTTCCCGTTCACCAGCGTGATGACCATCTGCACGATGAGCGGCAAGAGCGCCAGCGTCACCACGAAGTTCTTCGAGTAGCTGTGCCGGAACATGTACACACCGGCGCAGGCCGCGCCCAGCACCACCGAGAACACGCAGCAGAGCAAGAAGTCCGCCGCCGAGACGGCCCCTACCAGCGATTCCGCTGTTCCGAACACTGACGAGAACGTTGATTCAAGCATGAGTTTCCTTTCTTGTTCATTCTCTGCCTACTCTTGCGAGCAACCTTCCAGACAATGCGCTCCCTCGTTTTGGGCAGGAATTCCGACTTGTTAGACTTCTTTGTTCTGAGCTTCGCCGAAAAGAGGGTCTGCGAGTGGGTTTTTCGCCTCAGATCGAATCACTTTTCCTCCGTTGAAGGACCTTGAAGCTTAGCCCATGTCTAACAACTCCGTTTTTTCGCCTATTTCCAGGACTCGCATTTCCCGAACGGTTCACGCACCACCACGCATAGCCCTTCGATGATTTCGAGCGCGCGGCACAGCCGTTGCCATCTGATAAGCGTTGCCATACTTGGTAAATGAAGCCGGGTAGATCCGCTCGGCCGACAGCACGTCCACCAGCCACGGCGGGTAGGGCACGGCGCTCTTTATCTCCATGACGGACTCGCTCGACTCGATGATGGGCCGCCATGGCGAACGGAAGCAATGACAGTCGAAATACGCCAAGCAGTCGTCGAAGGTGATGCGCAGCTCGGCGTCGAGCAGCTCGTCGCACCCACGCGCCTCGCGTACCTCGGGCCGATAGGCCCAGGCCACACGATCGCAGGCGATGCCCATGGAGGGCGCCAGGGGCAGCCAACGGTTCATGGCCGCCTCTAGCTCGCGGGCGATCTGGCGCGTGGCCGGCGCGAGCGCCACGGCCGCAAGCCCCGCATCCGGCAGCGGCCAACGGGCACAGGCCTGCTCGTAGGGCAAGCCGCTCACGAAGGCCAGCGCCGCCGGCAGCGTCAGGGCGAGCCGCCGCTTGTACACGATGCCCTTGAACTTCTTCTTGATGCCAAAAAACACAGGGAAGCCCGCTGACAAACCGTTGCCCCGAAGCGCCTCTCCAGCGCACGGCCTGCACGCCTCGACACTTCCCACGGCATCCCCATCAGCATCGCCCATCGTCTGCAGCCCGGCGGCAGCAGGCGCCACTTGCAGCCCTGCGGCCGTCCTCGCCACTCGTAGCCCCGCAGCCACCCGCGTTTCCACTTCCCCATCGGAAAGCGGCAGGCCGCCTGGCTCACGCACAATCGGCCCGGCACCGAAAGCTCCCATGAGGGCCACCCCAGCCGCATCCCCGTAGGCGCGCAGACGCAGCTTCTCCTTATAGAGCGGCTTTTCCACCGAACGGGCGATCATGGCGCGCTCGGGCGTGTCCAGATACAAACTTGTGATGCGGGTGCGACCGTAATCATCAACAGCCATGAGGCGCTCCGCCGCCGCTTCCACAGCCGCACGCTCGGCCACGTCGATGCGGTATTTCTTCTCCACGCGCTTGAACACGCTGTTGTAGGCGGTCACGGATACTCCTTCCTCGCTGGCCGCGGATCCTGATTCTCGCCGGTCCGCGAAACCTGGATCCCTCGCGAGCCGGCCCCAACAATAAGGGGACTTCCTGAAAACCGCCTGAAGCAGCCAATTCCTTTCAGGTTGCCTTCAGGTGGGCCGTTACAATGAATTCAAGCGCGTCCAGCGCCACAACAGCTCCGGGCACACACTGCGAAGCGCCACAACCGAGCCCGAGGCGTCGGTGCGCGACGGCCCTTACGGAAAGGATCACCATGCACGTTCTGGTCGTGGAAGACGACGCCCGCCTCGCCGAGGCGCTGGCCCGCATCCTTGAGGACAACGGCTATACTACCGACGTCGTGCACGACGGGGAGGCCGGCGTGCGCTACGGCGAGACCGGCACCTACGACGTCATCATCCTGGACGTCATGCTACCGAAGGCCGACGGCTTCACCGTGGCCCAGCGCCTGCGCCGAGCGCATGTGGGCACGCCCATTCTGCTGCTCACCGCCCGCGATGCCATAAGCGACAAAATCTGCGGCTACGACTCCGGCGCCGACGACTACATGACCAAGCCCTTCTCCCCCGCCGAGCTGCTGGCCCGCTTGGGCGCCCTCACGCGGCGCCAGGGCGATGTCGTCTTCGAGACGCTCACCGTGGGCGATCTCACGCTGAATCTTGAATCCATGGATCTCACCTGCGGCGACGAATCCATCCGCCTGTCGCAGAAGGAGTTCGCCATCGCCCGCATCCTGCTCGGCTCGCCGGGAGCAGTGCTTTCGAAAGAGCAGCTTATCAGCCGCGCCTGGGGGCCCTCATCCAGCGCCAGCGACAACAACGTAGAGGCATACATCTCGTTTCTGCGGAAGAAGATGGCCCACGTGGGGTCGAAGGCGAAGATCGAGACCATCCGCTCGGTGGGCTACCGGCTCGCCGAGGAGGGCTAAGCGCCCATGGGACTCCCTCCGAAACCGCGCCTCGCCTCCTGTCTGAACCCGAAGGGCGTCAGGACTCCGAAGCGCGCAGCCGACGAAGCCGCCCCCATGCTGCGCCAGCTGAGAACGAAGTTCATAGCCCTGAACATGGCGCTGGCCGCCCTCGTGCTGGCCGCCTCGTTCGCCACTATCTGCTACGCCGACTACCGCGCCGACATCGACGACGTGCGCAACCGGCTCATGGCCGCCACGAGCCGCTCCCTGCACGAACCGCAGCTCATCCCCGACGCCGAGCCTTTCCATCGGGGCGAGGCCCCCCGGGAAGACGGCGAGAACGCCGCAGACGCCGATGGCACGGACGATGACGACAATCGCGCTGGAAACGAGGCGGCCGGTGGCACCGACGCGGACAACGACGCGGAAGGCGCCACGAGCGGCAACGCAAACCCGGGCAAAAGCGTTGAAGGCGCGGAAACACCCGCAGAGGACGGCTCGGCCCCCGCTCCCACCCAGGATATCGGCGCCGGCACCAGCGATCCCGGTTTCGCGCCGCCCCGCATCGGAGGCCCCGGCACCGCCGAGGAGGCCTCGCTGCCCGTGGCGGTCTACTACATTGCCGACCGCACGGTCATGCAACTGACCGACCGCTCGGGAGCCACCGTGCCCGAGGCGCTGCTCGTGCACGCCATTCCTGAAGTCGTCAGCGCTGAAGCGCCCTGGGGGTATCTGCCCGACGTCGGACTGTACTTCGCCAAGCATGAGGCAGGCCCCGACCTCATGGTGGCCTTCGCCGACGGAAGCGCCGCCGACGGCTGGCGCTCGCTGGCCCTCGTGCTCACCGCCGTGGGCCTAGGGGCGCTGGGGCTGCTGTTCCTTTTGAATCTCGTCTTCTCCCGCTGGGCGCTGCGCCCGGTTCAACAGGCCTGGGCCCAGCAGCAGCAGTTCATAGCCGACGCGTCCCACGAACTGAAGACCCCGCTCACGGTCATCCTCGCCAACAACGCCATCCTGCGGCAGCGCGGCAGTGACACCATCGCCAGCCAGCGCCAGTGGATTGAGAGCACCCAGATGGAGGCGGAGCGCATGCAGAGCCTCGTGACCGATATGCTCGATCTGGCCCGACCGACCCCGCAAGGCGCCCAAACCTCGGAAGGCCCCGCGGCCGTCGTCGACCTCAGCCGCCTTGTGGAGGGCGAGGCCCTCACCTTCGAGGCCGTGGCCTTCGAACGGGATCTTACCTGGCAATGCACGGTCGCGCCGGGCATTGCCGTACGGGGCAACGCCGCGCGCCTCCAACGGGCCGTGGCCGTGCTTTTGGACAACGCCTGCAAGTACACCGACCCCGGGGGCACCGTGGCCGTGACGCTGCGGGCTGCGACGGGAGATGCCGTCCTTTCCGTGCGCAACAGCGGCGAGCCCATCGATGCGGCCGACCTGCCCCACCTGTTCGACCGCTTCTATCGCGCCGACAAAGCCCGCACCCACAACGCCGTCGACAGCGAAAACGACGGCGCCGGCGGCTACGGGCTGGGGCTGGCCATCGCCCGCGACATCGCCCAAGCCCACAAGGGCGCCATCGCCGTCACCAGCACCGCACAAGAAGGCACCACCTTCACTCTGCGCTTGCCCTTGGTATAAAACGCCCCCGGCGCCGTGAAGAGGATAGGGGCGCCGGGGGCTGGGGCAGATCGAGGTCGCGTGGCTGCCGGGGCGGATGCCGGGGCAGTCGGGAGATGCGACCTCTCCTGCTTTGCGGAGAAGTCTGAAGTTCGCCGCACGACGATCCCGTCGCCGCCGTGCGGGCTTCGGCGAGACGCCGTGGAAGGACGGCTCGCTAACGGTTCGCCGACTCCCTGCGCGGAGGGCCCCGGCGATCGGTGCGGCTCCCCTACCGTTCGAAGATGTCTCCGTTGAAGTCGAGGCGGAAGGTGTCGAGGATCTGGTGTGGGTTGTCGGTAAGGCTCACGGGGCGCGGCGTCATGACGTAACGGTGGCGGCTGCCGTCGGTGAGCCAGCTTACAGGCACGGCATCGAGCAGCGTGATGGCGCCGGCCGGGCACACGTCCCCACAGCTGCCGCACTTCACGCAGTCGCCCGGGGTGTGGGCAACGCCTAGGGTGCCGTCGGCGTCGTCGAACTTCGCGATGGCGCCGGTAGGGCAGAATGTCGCGCACATGCGGCAAGAAACGCACTTCGTGCCGTCGATGACCACCGCACCCCACAGGCGGGTCTCCAGCTTGCCGCTCGCAGGCTCCCCTAGCTGCGCCAATGCGTCCAGCAATCGCTCGCGCCGATCGGGAATAAAGTGCGGCAGCGTGCCGTCCTTCATGACATGGAGGGAATGGGCGGGACGGCGCAGGGCATCCGCCTCTACAGATGAACCGGTGAGGAATTCTTCAGCTTCGCGAACAGGCGGACAAGCCGGCTCTTGGGCAAAGTGGGCGTCGCGGGCAGCTTCGACGGCTCCGGTATCGACGCCATCAGCAAGAACGCCCACCGGAGGCACGTCGGTCACGACGATTTCCAGCTCGTTGCCCCAAGCGCCGAGCACCTGACGCGCCGTTTCGGCCACGAGCTCCGCCGTGTCGCGACCGTGGCGCTGGGCGCAACGCTCGCAGTCGCCGCAGAGCACCGTCACACAGCCCACGCCCTCGGCGGCGAGCCCCGCCAGAAGCGACTCATCTACGCGCCCTGCGCAAATCACGGACGCCGCAACACCAGGCACCAGCAAATCGCCCAAGGCCGCCTCCATCTGGCTGCAGACAATGACCACCTCGTCACCGCGCGCGGCGCGCAGGCAGGCGACCTTCAACTCGGCGTCCGACGGATTCAAAGATTCCAAAGCGCACGTGGGGCACACCGTGGCGCAGGTGCCGCAGCCGACGCATTTCGAGGCATCGATCACCAACTCGCCATCATCCAAAGAAAGGCACCCTGAAGTGCACGCCGCCGCGCACTTCAGGCAGTCCACATTGCGGTTGCGCACCTTCGCGCACCGCTCCCGATGCACCCGAATGGCCCCGCTGTCCACGACCGTAAACGCGGCCCCCACATAGCGATGGGCCCCCGCATCAATCGTCTCAACCATTGTCACTCCTCTTCCAAGACGGTCGGGCCTCTCCCAAAGCCCTCCCGCTCTTGCAGCTTAATATCACCTCGCGAGGCGGCCCGCGGAGCCCGTGATCGACGACCTCTGATCGCCCCGCGGAGAACGCGGCTCTTAAGAATCAGCTTCCACTTCAGCAGCAACGATGCCGGGATAGTACCGACTCATGTGCGTCATCTTCGCTGATTCCTTGGCCGCGTTCGCAGCGGGAAACAGCGATCAGCGGGCGGCGAGCACGGGCTCCGCGGGCCGCCCCCCAACGAGTCGCTAGTCCAACTTTGGCTCCAAGTCGTCCATGACCGGATCGGGAATTTCCACGACCGTCTTGCCCGCCTTCTTGCCGACGAACACCGGCATCGTGATGGCATGCGTGGGGCACACGTCCACGCAGTTGCGGCAGCGCGTGCAGTCGGCCATGGTGCGCGGCCCGAATTCCGGATGACGGATGTTGATGTCGGCGTCGCACACCTCGGCGCACTTGCTGCAGGAGGTGGCACGGGCCGTCTCCAGGCACTTCTCATCATTAATGGTAGGCACAAACGTGCGCGAGAAGCGCCCGACCAGGTTCATGAGGGCCGAAAGCGGGCAGAAGTTGGAGCACCATTTCCGCAGCACCACCAGTTCGATGACGAGCATGGCCGGAATGAGAATGAGCCCGATGGTCGCGTCGCCGTGGGCGAAGGCGCGCCAGATGACGAGCACCGTGGCAAACGTGAGGCCCACCGGACACACGAGGCAGAACACCGGGAACCCGAACACGGCCGTGGAAAGCAGCGCGCCGCCGAGCACTGCGTGGCGCGAGTCCACCTTGCCGTGATGAACCGGCTGGCACTTACCGCAGGCGCCGCAGGCGTAGCCGTCCTTTGCGGCTTTCAAACTCGCCAGCTCCTGCTGCGAGATGGCCTTGATCTCGGAGTTCTTCTTCTCCGTCAACTCGCGGCGTTTCTTGGGCGAGCGGAAGAAGTCGCGGATGCGATCGATGAGCATGGTCGGGCACAGCCACGAGCAGAACGCGCGACCGAACACGAGCACGAGGGCGGCGATAAGCACGAGCGACACCACCGCGCGGGGAATCATGGTCTTCGTGGCGATCATGGTGCCCAGCGCGCCCAAGGGGCACAGCATCGAGAACGTGTCCCAACCGAAGCCGGACATCGTGCCCATGCTCACGCCGGCGACAAGCCCGGCGGCCATGCCGACGAACACCACGGCTCCCACAGCCGTGCGCAGCCGACGCGTCTTCAGCTTCGCGGCCAGCGCGTTCGCAGAGCCCTTCCCCTTCACGCCCGCAGCCTGAGATGAAACGGACGCTTCCGTAGTTTCCTTCTTCTGAGCCATAACTTACCCCCTTTAGGCTTCAATAGGGCGCACTACAATGGCGCGCTCGGTGGACTTGATGGAACCGGACGACAGCGACAGGCAGGCGGCCTGGCAGGCGCCGCAGCCGTTGCACTTGTCTTCCACGACGTAGGGAATGGGGTTCGCGCCGCCCTCGTCCTTAAGCTCGATGGCGCTGTAGTTGCAGGCGTCGTAGCAGTCGCGGCAGCCGGTCATGCGATAGGCCAAGCACGTGCGCGGATCGATCTCCGCCGTACCGATGATGATGTCGCCCGTCTCGCCGGTCTCCGGGTTGCCCACCGTGTAGCTGGCGGGCAGCTCCAGGGCCGCCGTGGGGCACACGGCCGCGCACAAGGGGTTGCCGCCGTTCTCCTCGTAGCAGAAATCGCAGTAGTTTCCCGTGTTGAAGTCGAGCATGGGGCTGCGCATGCCCAGCAGCCCGTCCTCGATTTTCGCCGGCACGATGGCCTCACGGGGGCACGCCTCGTAGCAGCGCTCGCAGCGGATGCAGCCGCTCACCAGATGGGCCTCGTCGGTGCCTCCCGGCGGTCGGTTCAGCGGGTTGTGGCCCGCGTAGCGCAAAGCGCCCAGACCCAGCAGCGCCGCCGTCGAGCCCACGCCGATGAACAGCCCGCGCCGCGTGATGCCGCCGCGAGGTGCGCGCTTGGCCTCGGCCGCGTCCTTCTTTTCCTCTTGAGCCATAGCGTCTCCTCTTCACTCTTTGCTTAAATGGCTTCCAGATAACGGTTGCCGCGTCCTCCAACCGTAAAATCGTTATTTGCAAGCCATTTCAAAACAGACAGGGCGGTTTACTTGCGTCGCCTGCGGGGCGTAAACCGTTACGTCAAGCCGCCCTGCCCAACATTCGTCTTCAAAGAGGGGCCAACCGACCAGAGATGACCCCTCTCACATTCAACCTCTTGCTAAAGCGCCCACTGGAACTGGATGAGGGCGTTCACGGCCACTTCGTAGAGCAGCACGCGCCACACGATGGTGCCGATCACGGCGCACACCAGGGCAACCACCGCCACAGCCAGGGCCTTCTCGGCGGGAATCTTGCCCGTCATCACCAGGGCCGCCAGCACGGCAGGCACCGCGCAGCCGATAGCCACATTGCCCAGCCAGAAGGCCACGGCATGCTCGCCGGCCAGAATGGCGCCGGTGATCTGCTCGGACTGGCGCATGGCCACGTCGGGCAGCGTCGGGTCGAAGTAGTACTGCATCTCGGTATAGTTCGCGCCCATGCCGGAGATAGCCACCGCATAGATGACGCTCACCACGGCGCACACCACCGCGCCAACGAAGGCCACCGTAGCGGACAGCTTCACCGCGTCGTCGGCCTTCGTGGCGCCGGCGATGATCATGGCGGCCAGACCGCCCAGCATCACCGTGGCCACCACGTAGTACAGAGGCAGCAGCATGGTGTCCCACACGGGAATGGCGCTCATCAGGTAGGAGTCGCCCGTCGCGAACGGCAGCGCCAGCGACACGACGATGGCCAGAACGGCGCACCATTTGGGGGCCACGCCCTCCTCGGAACGGCGCATCATGAGGAAGTACAGCACCACGGCGATGGCGAACACGATCACGAAGATCAGCTCGATGGTAATGCCGGAGGTGATGTGCCCGAAGCCGTTCAGCATGCGCAGCGGATGCTGCAGGTGGAAGAACACCGACAGACCGCCGATGGCGAGCGCCACAATCGCGCTTATGCAGGAGGCGAGCTGCATGGCCTTGCCCTTGCCGGACAGGGTGAGGATGCCCTGCATCAGGAAGATGCCGCCGGCGAGGCAATTAAAGAAGGTGAAGAGAATAAGGGGCCACTGAATTTCCATGGGTTGTTACTCCCTCCACTTCCGGCCCTCGCGCAACAAGTACATGAGCTTGGGGTTGTTGCCCTTGTTGGTGAGGTGATGAATGTCGTTCTCGGTAAAGGCCTCCACGTAGTCCTTGAGCTTCACGCGGGTCTTCGTCATGTCGTCGTACTGGCAGCCGGGGGTGTCCGGATGCGCCGGGGCCTCGAAGTTCTCGACGCCCTGATCGAGGTCGCCGAAGAAGCGGGCGCGGGCGCCGCACTGGGCCACGCACTGGGGCAGCTCGCCCTGGCTCGTGCGCTGCTCGCACAGCGTGCACTTCTCCACAACGCGCTCGGTCTGGTTCAGGTAGCGCACACCATAGGGGCAGGCCATGGCGCAGAACTGGCAGCCGATGCACTTGTCCTTGTCGATCTGGATGGTGCCGTCCTCGGCGACATGAGACGCCTCGGTCGGGCACACCTTCACGCACTCGGGGTTCTCGCAGTGCTGGCACTGAACGGGGAGGAAGTACATCTCCACGTCCGGGAAGGTGCCGGAACCGCCCTCAATGGGATGCGGACCGACGCGCAGCGTCTTAATCCAGAAGTTGCCCACGTCCACGCCGTTGATGGCCTTGCACGCCACGGTGCAGGCAAGGCAGCCCGTGCAACGGTTCAAATCGGTGATGATCGCGTAATTCGCCATTGATCTTCCTCCTTTCTATTCCTTGATGAGGCTTAAGGTCTGCAGGCCCTTGGCATCCGCGCTCGCGTAGGTGAGCTCCACCTTCGAGTCGTCCAGACGCGGGTCGTTGGCCAGCCATTCCTTCAGACGCGGGTCGTTGGCGTTGGTGATCGCCTCGTTGCCCCACGGATCGCACGGCACGGGGTTGCCAAACGGCGAGTTCTCCTCGGTGGCCTTGTAGACGACCATCGGGTTGCCGCGCAGCTGGGAGGCGCCGCAGATCCAGCACTGGGCGTACTTGTCCATGGTGCAGTTGATGCCGACGAGCTCGAAGCCGTGGGCGGCGTGATCCATCTCGGGGTACCACCAGGCATGGTTGGCGTTAGTGGTGCCTTCCTTGATGCCGTAGTACAGATCGGCCACCTCGCGGATAGCGCCCCACGGGGTGCGCACCCAGATCCAGTCGCCCTGCTCGATGCCGAGGCGCGCCGCGTCGTTCGGATTCATCTCGAAGCGCGGGGACGGCCACAGCTCGCGGCACCAGGGCAGCTGACGGTGCTCGGAGTGGAAGTAGACGGGCTGGCGGGCGCCGGAGGTGCAGATGAAGGTCGCCTCCGGGTTCTCCTTCACGGCCTGCTTGTAGGCCTCGAGGTTGTCGGTGGTGCCGTTGTCGGTCGCCTGACCGTTGCCCACGCCGGCGATGCCGTGGTAGGGCTTGTTCAGGTAGTTGTCGCTGTTGTAGGACGCGCCGTCCACCAGGTTGGCGTCGTACCACTCGGGCGCCTGAACGCGGGAGTTCTTCGGCTCGAACCAGTGCGGGAACTTGTCGATGTCCGGAATGTCGCCGGCGTAGGCGTCGCGATCCGGGGAGCACACCTGGGCGAAGTACGGGGTCTTCTCGCCCACCTTGGCAGCAGTGCCTGGCGTCTCAAGCACGTAGGACTCGCTTACCGTGTCGCCGATGTAGGACTCGCAGATGGTCGACCAGATCTCCACCTTGCCGGTGGGGGTGCCGAAGGCGCACTTCTCGTCCACGGCGGCGTACAGGTTGTAGCCGGCCTGCTGGCGACGGTAGCCCATCTCCCAGCGACGGTAGGTGCCCCAGCGCTCGGGATGCCACTTGCGGCAGTCGAACCAGCCCTCTTCCTGGAACTTCGCCGCGTACTGCGGGAAGTCGGGGCCGTCGGGGTACTCCTCGGTCTTCCACCAGTCGGTGGCGTCCTTGAGCACGCGGTACTCCTGCTCCTCATAGCCCACCGAACCGCCGGCCTGAATGAAGTCATGGTAGTCGAGGTTCAGCCACTCGTCGTATTCGGGGTCGCGATCGTTGAACGGCACGCCCATGGACTTGTGCAGGCACACGACGAAGGTCGGGTCGAAGACCACGTCTCCGATGGGCTCGACGCAGCGCTGGCCGGCGCCGAAGATGCCGCCGGCGCCCTGGGACACGCGGCCGGTGTTGGTCTCCAACCAGTGGGTGCAGGGGAACACGTAGTCGGCGGTGCCGTTGTTCGGGCACGACCACAGGTTGATGTCCACCCAGAAGTCGAGCTGCGTCAGCGCGTCCCACGCCTCCAGCAGGTTCGACTGGTTCATGAAGTCGCCGGACATGCAGATGCCGCCGTAAAGCTTGTAGGGGGAATCGATCTCGCGGATGGCGTCCCAGATGGAGGAAGCGTCGGTCCAGGAGTTCCAGAAGCGCAGCAGCGGGAAGCGCTCGGCGGAAATCTGGTCCGCGTTGTTCTCGAACGGGGTCTTCAGACCCGGGAAGGAACGCGATCCCTTGTAGTCGCCGCCCTTGCGCATGGCGATGATGCGGGCCTCCTCATCAGTGGGGATGTGGTTGCCGTAACGCTCCATGAGCGGGGAGTTCTCGTCCTGCAGGTACTTCACGAAGTTCTGGATCAGCGGAATCTGGTCTTCCACGGAAAGGTCGCGCGGCGTGTTGCCGAGCTCCATGGTGCCGATGCCCTCGCGAATGCCCCAGTCGACCGGCTCGTGGTCGGTCACGATCATGTTGGCGCGGCCGCAGCAGCCGTCTACCTGGGCCTTCGAGGAGCCGCGGTTGCCGGCGGGCTCGTCGGAGTTGCCGGTGAGGCAGGCGATGAGCTGCAGGGCGCGGGTGTTCTGCACGGCGTGTCCGGTCTGGTCGGGGGCCAGCTGGTAGTGGATGCCGCCGTTGCCGTGAAGCGGGTTCAGGCGCGTGGTGTAGGTGCGCACGGCCTCTTCGATCTTGTCGGCGGGAACCTCGGTGATCTCGGAGACACGGTCGAGCGTGTACTCCTCCAGGTTGTGCTCCCACTCCTGCCAGACCGACTTGGCCTCGATCATCTTGCCATTGGCGAGCTTGACCTGCACGCCGTCGGGCCACAGCTCCGGATCCTTCGGCAGGCCCTTCGGGTTCGACTTGGCGCCCTTCTCGTTGCCCTCGCCGGTCCAGTAGGCGTCGTAGGCCGGGTCGGCCGGGTCGGCGAACTTCGAGGGGTCGGGCAGCCACGCATCGGCGATGATGGGCTTGTAGGGGTGCTCGATCCAGGTACCGGTGGTCGGGATCTTGTGCTTCTCGCCCTCCCACTGGCATTCCTCGGCGTCCCAGTAGGTCGGCTTCTCGTTGGCGGCGTCCCAGCAGATGAAGCGGCGGTAGGAGTACTGCTCCGGCGCCGGCTCCCAGAACTGGGAGACCCACTCGCGGTCGAGGTCGGCCTCGGTGAGCAGGCGGCTCGTCATGTGGATGCCGCCGTTCATTTCCAGGAAGTAGCCCTTGTAGGTCTTGCCGTCGGCCTCGGGGTTGTAGAGGAACGGGCCGTTGGACCAGCGCTTCACGAAGTTCTTGTCGTAGGCGTCGTTGTCGACGATCCACTTCAGCCAGCCGAGCGACATGGCCAAATCGGTGCCGACGCGGATGGGCAGCCACAGATCGGCCTCCTTGCCCAGCGGGCTCATGCGCGGGTCAACCAGAATGTGCTTGTAGGCGCGCTGCGAGCAGTCCACGACGGTACGGTTGGTGGAGTCGTAGTTGGAATACTCGGAAGCGGTACCCCACTGCACGTACACGATGGGGCCCTGCTCCACCTCCATCCACGGCGAGCCCTTCTCGTCGGTGAGCACGCCGCCGAAGTGGCGCGGGCCCTTGCAGATCTCGTAGGCGGAATGGAAGTTGTGGGTTCCGAAGACGGACTTCAGGGTGCCGTAGGGCGGCTGAGCCCACACGCGCGAGGTACCGCCCATGGAGAAGATCGACTTTCCGCCGTACTTGTCGATGAGCTCGTTGTACTTGGCGCCGATCTCGTCCATGGCCTCGGCAAAGTTGACGCGCACCCAGCCGGGATCGTCCTCGCCCTTGGGGTTGGTGCGCTTCATGGTGTAGCGCAAACGATCGGGGTGGTACAGCGCCAGCATGGACGCCTGGGACTTCGCGCAGCAGTGGCCGCGGCTGTGTGCGTTGGACTCGTCACCTTCTACCTTGATGACCTTGTTGTCCTGCACGGTGACCCACACACCGCATTCGCATTTGCCGCACGCGCGGCAGCAGGAACGGATGCGCTTGACCTCACCAGCTGATTCGTCGACGCCCTCGGCCAAAGCCGCAGACGGTGCTACGGCAAAGCTCAGAGTGCTCGCAGCGCCCGTGACGGCGGCCGCCTTCAGGAAGCTGCGACGAGTCAGTGAAAGTTTAGCCATGGGTCCTCCTCTCTCTTTCGTTCGATGCTTTCCAACAAAACACCGGCGGCCCTCGGCGGCGTCGGCGGCCTTCGCGAGTGGAGGGGTGAAGATCCGCCTCCGCTGTCGAGCGGCCACCGATGTTTTGTTGCCCAACGGTTGAAAATGGTATGGGCCGCGCAGGCCGCGCAATCATAAGAGCAGGCCGATTTAAGGGACGGCAATCATCCCGCGCGCTCATCTCGATGGGATGATTTCCCTGCTCGAGGCCTCTCTATACTGGATAACGAAGAGGATAGGACGAAAGGAGACAACGATGAGCAAGCCCCATCCTTCCATGGCCCTCACGCTTGATTTGGACGAGTCGATCGTCGATCACGAGCTGCGATTGGAGATCGATCGCTGCTACTCTTACCTGGGAACGCCCGTGGTGCGCACCCACCCGGCGGCCGACGGCGAGCCGGTGAACACCCTCCGCATGACCGTGCGCGTGGGGGCCCGCGAGTACCTGGATTCCTCCGTGGAAGGCGCCGACGCGCTGTGGAGCGACTCCATTGAGCACTGGCTGCTGAACCAGGTGCACGCCGTGGACAACCAGATGAAGATCTTCAACCGCCGCCAGCGCGAGGAGGGCAAGCCCGAGCTTGTGTTCACGTGGCTGGAAATCGAGCTGCAGGGCGGCCGGCTCGTGGTGCGCCTGCGGCTGGATTCCACCTGCGGCATCGACCCCGAGGAGAGCAAGTGGGTGAGCCGCGTGCGCGAGGCCCTGAACGCCGGCGCGCTTGGCAAGGACGTCGTCGCCGTGACGCTGCCTTCCGCGGCCTCCTACGAGAAGCAGTACGCCGCCGGCATGGAAGCGCTTGAGACCCGCAAAGAGGCCGAGGCCGCCGCGGCCCGCGCCGCCGAAGAGGCGGCCGCAGCCGAGGCCGAGGCCGCCGAGAAGGCCGCCGAGGAGTCGTTCATGGCCTCCCCCGCCTTGGTAGCCGAGGCCGCCGAAGCGGCACTTGAGGCCGAGGAAGCGGCCGATATCGTCGTGCGCGCCCGCATCGCCCACGACCTGGAAGAGGTCGAACGCGGCGAGCTTGACAAGACCGCCGAGGAAATCGTGGCCGAGCGCATCGCCGAGGAGGCGCATCTGGGCGAGGACATCCAGAAGAAGTACGCCCTGCCCGATGCCGATTTCGCCCTCGCCTTCGACCAGTGGACGGTCGTCTACGCCGATGGCTCCACGCGCGATTTCGACTCGACCAGCGGCATCTTGGCCGATTAGGAGGCACTCATGACTGACATGATGGCAGAAATCGCCGCTTTCGACGGTCGCACGGCCAAAATCGTCGGCCCCGCGCGCTCCGGCAAGACCGAGGCGCTGCTGCGCCGGGCCGCTGCCGCCGTGGCCGCCGGATGCGCCCCCGAAGACATCCTCATCGAGACCTCCACGGCCGAGGCGGCCCGCGTGGCGCGTCGCCGCCTGGTGGACGCCCTGGCCGCCGCCGGGGTGCAGGACGTGGAAGACATCGCCGGCCGCATCACCGTGGCCTGCGCCCAGCAGGTGTGCCTTGCCGTGCTGGAAACGCCCGAGGCTCGCGCCGCCACCGGCCGCACCCCCCGCGTGCTCGCGCCCTTCGAGTACAACTTCTTCCTGGAGGACATGAAGACCCTGGGGACTCCCGCCCGCCGCTTGCGCTCGGAGCTCGGCCACATCAAGAAGCAGTGGTGCGCGCTCGCCCCCGAGGACGACTGGGCCGTGGGCGAGGAGAAAGACGCGCTGGAGCTGGCCCATCGCCTGCTCGGTGCCACGAACGCCATGCTGGAAGACGAGGTGGCCTACCTCTGCGGGCGCTACCTGCAAAGTGATGCAGGCGCCGGCGCGCGACAGCGGTTCTCTCTCGTGCTCGCCGACGACTTCCAGAACCTTTCCGTCGCACAGCAGACCTGCCTGTGCCTGCTCGCCCGCGACCAGCTCATCGTCGCCGGCAATCCGGACGAGACCGTGCGCGTCGCCACGAGCTTCCCGGCCCCCGAGGGTTTCGCCACCTTCGACACCCTGCGTCGGAACGTGACCGTGTTCGCCCTGAACACCGCTTTCGGCAATCCCAACGTCACCGCGTTCTGCAATGCCGTTGTCCGCGCGGGCAACGAGGAGGCGCTTGCGGCCGACCAGCGCGAGGGAACCATACGCGACATCGCCACCGTGAAGTGGAACACGCCGGACGAGGAATTCAACGGGCTGACGCGCTACCTGTTCGCCGTGAACGCCGAAAATCCTGAGGCGGCCCAATCCGACCTCTGCGTCGTCGCCCCCAACAAGCAGTGGGCGCACGCCTTCGAGCAAATGCTCGTCCGCCGCGGCTTTATGGTGTCATCGCTGGGCTTCGAGCGCCTTGGCGGCGATCCGCGCGACATGAACCGCGCCCGGGCGCTTGTGGCCTACACATCGCTGAACCTGCTGGCCGACCCGGATGACCTGTTCGCCTGGCGCGCGTGGGTGGGCTTCGGAAACTACCTCACCTATTCCGACGGCTGGCACTTCCTGATGGAGTGGTGCGACGAGCACGACGCCGGCATCCTGGATGCCCTGGAGGCGGCCGCTGCCGCCCGCACCGCCGGCGAAGCGGAGCCCTTCCCCCGGGCCGAGCGTCTGGCCGAGCGCTATGAGGCCGGCCGCGCGATGATCGCCGCGCATGCGGGACGCCGCGGACACAACCTGCTGGCGGCCCTCGACGCCGACAAGCTGCGCGACTTCGCAGCGCTTTCCGCGACGCTAGCCGGCGACGAGGACGCCGCGACCCTGTACGCCATGGTTCGCGAGACGCAGTTCTTCCCCACCCACGAGGCCAACGTCCGCGCCGTGCGCGTCAGCTCCTACGAGCAGCTGTGCGGCTGCGGCTACCGCGCCCTGTACGTCACCGGCTGCGTGGACGGCTTCATGCCCGCCCGCGACGCCTTCGAGGTGGTCTCCACCGACGCCGACCGCGACCGCGTGCGCAAGGCCGATCGCCGCACGTTTGCCGCTGGCGTCGCCAAAGCCACCGACGCGTTGATGTTCTCCACGTTCAGCCGTGCCCCGCTCGAGTTGGCCGAGCGCACGAAGATGCAGGTGGCCCGCGTGCGCATGGAAGACGGCGAGCGCATCGCCACCCTGCGCCCCACCTGCTTCCTGGAAGAAGCCGGCGCCGCCGCCCCCATCACCTTAGGCGGCCAGGCCCTCCTCGCCGACGCAGGCATCGACTAGAGCCACGGCAGCCCATCAACCGCCGACAAACCCTCTCAAGAAAAGCCCCGCAACCGGGGCTTTTCTTGTTTCGCCATTTCCCCCCCCCTCACCGCCGGACGGTATCCCTCAATTGCTTGAGAAATGACGGTTAGCGTAGTTTTTCTCTTTCCTCGCTCTTCATTCTGCTTGGAAAACAACGGGTAGCGTAGTTTCTGGGTACGCTACCCGTTGTTTTCCAAGTAGCTTCCTCTCGCACACCGCGGGGCAGCACGCGAAAATGGGTCGGCCCCGCCGAGGAGGGGCGGGGCCGATGAAGGGAGGGGGAAGAAGGAAGGGGTTAGTAAGGTTTGGGCCGCAAAAGGCCGCTTAAGCTTCCACGGAATCCAAAAGCTCGCGCAGGACGGTTTCGTCCTCCTGCAGGGAGCCGAGCGTCAGCTGCCCCAGACCCTGGTAGAACAAGGTGCGGGCGTGCATGCGCATATCGGCGACCAGCATGGGAACCCAGTTCAGCAGGTGATTCTCCAAAAAGTCGTAGGACGTGCGCAGGTAGGCGATCGCCTCGTCCTCGGCGTTGTCGGACAGCGCCTCAGCGGCGCGAAGGGCCATGCGCTGCATGAACTCCAGCTCCAGCGCGATGTGATCCTCGGCCTCGTTCCAGTTGCCGCGTTTCAGCTCGTTCTCGCGCAGCGTGGCGAGCACCTCGGCGCGCGCCTCCTGCATAAGCAGACGGCGCTCGGAGGTGTACACCGACTCGTACGGATAGGCGGCGGAATACCCGTTCACGCCGTGGCCGATGAACGTGCTCACGTAATCGATGGCGAGCTCGGTCACCGAGTCGTCCCAGGCGCGCTTCAGGTAGTCGTACAGCTGGTGGTAGCCCTCATCGGCGGCCGCATTGCCCGTGGCCTGGGGAAAGCGCATCTTCTGCAGCTCGCGCAGCGTCGGCAGATCCACCTCTTCGCGGAACAGACGCGCCAGCATGCCGTAGGATCGGGCGCGGGCGTTCATCAGCTCGACGAGGTTCACATCCTCGGAAGCGGCAGCTCCCTCGACGACGGCTTCTTCCATAACGACCATAGCGTTAAGCCTCCTTCGCGCTCTTCAGCTCGGCGAGCATAGCCCGCCCCAAATCGGTCAAGTTCCAGGCGCCATCGCCCCAGATGACGCAGTCGCAGGTTTCCAGCACATCGATGAAGTGCTGACCGAAGCGGCGCGGCGACTTGGTGATCTCCATGGCGTCGGTCAGGCTCTCAATGGCGTCCAGCTTTCGCGGCGCCTCTTCAAGGGCTTCCATAACCGCCGCGTACACCTCGGCGTAGCGCGCCTCGTCGGATCCCAGCACAACCGCGCGGAAGCTCTTGCCAGCGAGGTACTCCACGCGCAAGGCCAACGCCTCGGGAGTCGCGCGCCACACCGGATCCACGGTCTCGCGAATCTCCAGGTACGCCACACCCTCCTCGGCGCTCTCGTGCTCCTCGGACACGTCGGGCATCTCCAACGTAAGCGCTCCGGCGCGCTCCAACATGCGGCAAAGCGTCATGGGAGCGTATACCGACCAGTTGTCGCGCTGCCACTCATCCACGCGCTCGGAAATGACGCTCGAGGGGCAGCCGCCCTCGCACAGGCCGATGATGTTCAGCAGCACGGGCCGACGGTTGGGGTTGCGGACAATGAGCGCCTGAAGCGCCTCGGTGGCGCTGCCTTGGCGTGCCGGCGAGTACACCGGATCGTGGTGCACCGTCTCGGGCATGTTGCGCATGGTGGGGTAGTCGATGGTGTCGTAGGGGTTCTCGTCATCCATCCATTCCTGGTCGATCTCCGAGTCGTCCACCGCCAAAGGGTCGAACTCGTCGTCGAAGGCGAGCAGCTCGAGGGTGTCCCCGGCACTCGCGCAAGAACCCTGATGCTGATAGGCCATACAGGTTTCCTCTCTCGTTTCGCGTGCGGTCGTCATCGCGAACCCCGATGCGCGGAAGGCTCTTTCGCCCTTCGTTCGCTCGAGCAATCCGATAGCAGACGCCGCTTCCTATCCTCTTCGTCCTACATTCTAGGAAGCATCGCGGCGCCCAGCTCATACGACCAGGCCCATCTTTGCGAAAAACGGCATCATCCTCTCGTGATGATTTCGCCCTTCCACGAGGATGATTGTGCGCTGCACCTGGGGTTTTGCCCTTGACCTTTTCCGTGCGCGCGCCATAATGGGGCTGCGTTGCGAAACTGCGGGGCGACCACGATTGAGGGAGCACTTATGACCAACGCAGCATTCGGCAAGAAGGTTCTTGCCATCGCGGTTCTGGCCTGCCTGTGCGCAGCCCTGATCGCTGTCCCGGCGTACGGCTTCTACTACGTGCACGACGACAGCGTGTCGGATTCCTCTGACGGTCTGGGTAGCTACGAGGTCTTCATGGTGGTCGACGAGACCGCCGTGGGAGGCGACGTGCACTCCGACCTGATGTTCGTTCCGGCGGGCAGCACGGCCGATGTCGTCCTTACCGAGGGCATCATCTCCAGCGAGAACCAAAACGGGCTGGACGCCATTCACAACTATGACGTTCAGTCGGTGGCCGACTACCTCGCCGCCAACGGCTACAACGCTGAGATCAGCGTGTATGCCACCGGCGAGCAGCAGGCCTACAAGGACGCGGAAGGCGCCTACGCCGCCACGTCCCAGAACGTGAGCGAGGCTTACACCGCCCCCGCGAAGGGCGATGGCTCGACCGTTCTCGATCGCTACGACAACGTGGTGATCACGGTGACCAAGTAGGTCGCCGACCGTCGCGGGGCCATCGTCGACCAGCGGTGGCCCCGACCGCAGCGCGCAAGAGCACGCCGATGGCAACGGCATAGCAGCGCGCCGAACAGGAGGTTTTACGGGCCAGGGGATCCGTGAGCAAGTTGACGAGGCACCGTCCGCTATCTATAATCCCCTGACTCAGCAATAATGCGTCATCCCGCCCGGCGAGACGGCCGGGCCCGCAGGAGGGGGATTATGGGGTTTCAGGTTCCTCGCGTCACCATCAACATCGACTTCAAAGAGGGCACATCCTTCGGCGAGTTGAGCATCATCTCGCTCGGCTATGGCCTGCATCAGGCCTGGATCTACAGCTCGATGTTCGACAAGGGCGGCATCTTCGGAACCAGCGGCCTTCAGGCCGGGCCCTTCAGCGATCAGCTGTCTCTCGCCTATTTCGTGTCCATTCTCGTGTACGGGCTCTTGCTGCTCGTCGCGAGCGTTCTCGATACCAGGCTCATTCGCCCGCTGCACGCCACGCCCACCCTCGTCATCGCCGCTCTGCTCGGTTCGACGGGGACACTGCTCTTGCTCGCGCCCGACGGATCGCTCCTTAGCTCGGAAGCGCTGCAGCTTGCCTCCGGCGTGCTCACCGGCGCCGGATCGTCGGTGCTGCTGCTGGCCTGGGGCATCGCCTTCTCGCGCCGCGATTCAGCCTCCGTCGTCATCAACGGAGCACTCTCCATCGCCATCGGATTCGGCATCTACGGTCTGGTGCTGCATCAGATCCCCTTCCCGTGGGGAGGCGTGGCAAGCGCGCTCATTCCCTTCGCGGAAATCGCCCTGCTGCTCGTGCTTCGTCGCCACGTAAGCCTTGATTTCGATAATCGCCAGCTCATCTTCCAGCCACTGCCCATCAACCACGCGCGCTTCGTGCTGCGCTTCGGGTTGCCGGTGTTCTTCCTCGGCGTGGCCTTAGGGATCATGCGCCAGACCTCCATCGAGACCATCCTGCCCGGCAGCGCTTTCGAAGACCAAGCACTGCTGTTTGTCACCGCCTGCGCCGCCACGGTGCTTATCATGGTGACGTTCCTGGCGCTGGGCGGCGACGAGCGCTGGCACACCTTCTTCCGCCCGCTCATCCCGTTCATCGCCGTGACGGCCGTGTTCATCCCCTTCACCGCCGGTGGCGCGTCGTTCTGGGGAACCTCGGTGGTGCTCGTCGGCTACATGTCCTTCGAGGCGCTCATGTGGATCTTCTTCTCGGAGCTTTCCCAGCGCTTCCGCCTCTCCCCCATCTTCGTGTTCGGCCTCGGCCGCGGCGTTATGGTGCCGGCGGCTCTGGGCGGATCCACCCTTCCCCTGTTCACCGGCGCCCTCGGCGCGCCGACGGGTCTGGGGGAGATGGGCACCGTGCTCATCGTGCTGGTCGCCATGATGCTCGCCTACGCGCTTCTGCCCGACGAGCGCGAGATGGCCTCCATCGTGGCCGTAACACCGAGGAAGGTGGCCGTACAGAGCGCCTCGCGGGCCCCGCTCATCGTGGTGAACGAGGGGAAAGCAGATGCGTTGGAACGTGCCCAGGAAGGCGCGGTCCCCTCTGCCCCCGAGCAGACCGACGTGCGCACCCAGGTCCCTGCGAACTGGGAGCAGGCCGTCGTGGCCGCCCTTGCCGAGCTGGGCGAAACCTCCGGCGCGGCATCGGGGCAGATCGCCTCCGCATCTTCTGTCGTTTCCGCCGCAGAAGACCCGACCGCCGTGGACGCCATGCAGGACGATGCATCGGATGCAAGCGCCGCTTCCGACACCGCAAGCTCTGCCTCCACTGCCCCCTCCCCCGCCCGTCAGGCCATGGACTTCTCGCGCTCCATCTTCGCCGAGGAGACCGCCGCCCCCGCGCCCGCCGACGACACGCCCGCCGCCCGGGGCCGCTTCCGCCAGCGCTGCGAGATCGTCGCCAACACCTACTTGCTGTCGCGCCGCGAAAGCGAGGTCATGTACTACCTGGCCCGCGGCTACAAGTCCTCCCACATCCAGCAGCAGCTCTACATCTCCGAAGGCACGGCGAAGACCCACATCCGCCACATCTACCGCAAGCTGAACATCCACAGCCAGCAAGATCTCATCCACCTCATCGACGAAGTGGAGCTGTAACCCCGTGCGGAGCTGCGGCCGCCGCGCATCTCCTGCCGCAACGGCCGCAGAATCTCCTAGGGACTCACGCCGATGCCCCTTGCTCACGATTTCGCTTCTGTTGCTTTAACCATTGCGGAAGCGAACCGAGATTCACTTCCGCTAATTTAACATAGCGGAAGTGAACCGCCATTCGCTTCTGCTCATTCCGCACAGGGGAAGCTGATTTCATCCCAACCCGTAGCCCGGCCCTACATTTTGCCGCGCTCCTTTGAGTTCCCTGACATTTTCCCTTCCCTGGCTACGGGTTCTGTTCCAAAAATCCACCTCGGGCTGCGGATCGCACGTTCGAATCCGCAGCCCGACCTAGCTTTTTGCCGCAGTTCTTCAGAGTTTCTGACATTTTCCCCGATCGGGCTACGAATTTTGGGGCATTTGTGGCGATGGCGAACTTTTTCTTGATTAATTCGGTCATGAAAAGTATTATTTTATTCTATTAATAATCTCGGCTCTCAGAGAGAAAGGAGAAGTATGGCCTGTTCATTCCGCTATTTCCTACTTAAACGCTGCCAAGGTTTGACCGGTTTAAACACTACAAGCACGAAGAAGTTCTTCGCCGCCGCCGAGGATGCGCATCCCGAGGCATTCGCGCCGCTTCTTCTGCTTGCGATCTGCGACGGACGCGAGGAATACCTGCTCCGGCGCGCGGAGGGCACGAAAGCGGCCGAGATGTTCGACGGGTTCGTCGAACACTGGCATGCGTCGGGGCGTCCGTTGGAGGTGTACCTGGGCATGTTGCCCGACGGCGACCCGTTCAAAACCATCCTCGTCGAATGGCGCACTGATTCCTCGCGCATCGAGGTCGACCGCAAAATCCTGAAGTACGTCTCGACCGCCTTCGGCGATCTTCTGGCCGACAAGAACATGACCCGCGCCGAGGCCTGCCGCGTCACCCGCCTGAACAAGGGCAACTTCTACGCCTTCCTCAAAGGGGACACGTCGAAGATGAGCCGCAAGACGGCCATGAACGCCTACCGCGAAATCGCCGCGCTCTAGCACCCGCAAGGCCGAGCAAGGCCGAGCAAGATCCACGCCCGAACGCCACGGGCCCGCAGCCGCAAAAGGGCTGCGGGCCCGTTTTCATTGCGGAAGAACGCGACCCCGGCAGCCGACTCCGCCCTCCCCTCTCACACTTCTCCGGAAACAGGAGGAAAGATAAGGGCCAGGGAAAGCTCGTCGCCTTCCAAAGAGGCCTCAACCTCTATGTTCTGGGCGGTAGCGAGGCTGGCCACCACGGCAAGGCCCAGGCCTGCGCCTCCTTGGGCGCGAGCGACATCGGCGCGGTAGAAGCGCTCGAAGAGACGGTTGACGTCGATAGCCGCCGGGTCGGGAACCTTGTTGGAAAAGGTCAAAGTGCGACCCCGCTGAATGATAGACGGCGCGGACGTCCCATAGCGCAGGGCGTTGCTCACCAGGTTCTCGAACATACGAGCCAGCGCCTCGCTGTCAGCCTCGACCACCAGGGACTCGTCGGGAAAGTCCACCGCCGGCTCCCAGCCGCGCTCTTCGAAAGCGGGAAACTGGCCAGTGAGCACATCGGCGAGCACGGGCAGAACGACAAGGGGGCGCCTATCCAGATCGGACGCGGCGAGCATCGTCCGGCTCCTCGGCGGCCAGGGAGACATAGCCCTTCGCACCCATGAGCGGCGTGCGAATGTCGTGGGACAGGCTCGCCAGATCGCGCTGGAACTGGCGCTGCTCGGCGGCGCGCTCGCGCTCGCGCCGGTCGGCGGCATCCAGCGTGCCGTTCACCGCACGAGCCAGATCGGCGAACCCGGGTCCGGGCATTTCGGTGGTCAAGCGGCTATTGGAGCGTCCGTCGCGATTCCGCAGGAAGCGGGCCATGCGGCGAAGTTCGTGGCCGTACAGCAGCACCAGCGCGAACCCGCAGAGCGCCAGGCCCCCGAAGCATATGGCAAGCGTCACAACTGTCCTTTCTCGTTTCGTTTGTTGCAGAGCACCTGTCGCATGGCTCTAGTTGTGGCAAGGGGCGACCGAGGTCGCCCCCTACGGAGACTAGCATGCAGTGAGACGTTGCCACGCCCCTCCACCGGATGTCTCCTACAAATCGCGCTTCCACAGCGGGCCGAACGTCAGCACGGCGCAGAGGGCAACCGCGGCGGTGGCCACGATGAGCACCTGCACAGCGAGGGGCGCCATGGTCAGCGGGGCGGCAGCAGGCGTCGCGAGCAGCGTCGAGGCGTGATTGCCCACATTCTGCATGCAGGAGGCGAGCATCCACGGCTCCAACGCGCCGATCCAGGGCACGCCCCGGCCCAGCAGAAGCAGCACCTGGCCGAGAAGCGAGCCGGCGATGCCGGAGCTGACCACGAGCGCCCAGGCCACCCCGGCCCCGGCGCTGCGGCTCGCCCACACGATGACCGCCGTCGTGCACCCGTAGGCGAAGGCCAAAAGCCAGGCCAGCCCGAGGAAGAGCGCCAGGTCGCCCAACGGGCTTGCCGCCGCATAGGTGAAGCCTGCCGCCGCGAAGGACGCGGCTCCGGCCAGGGCGACCACGGCCAGATAGAAGGCCGCGAGAAGACCGACGAGCACCAGCTTCTCGCCGTAGTAGCGCACGCGCCCCCGGCGATCCATCACCAAGTTGCGCGCGAAGCGCATGGAGAAGTCCTGGGCAAGAAAGAGTGCCGTCACCAGCGAGACGACCATGGCCAACGCCCCTCCCGACACCGCCATATCTCCCAGCATATCGGCCGGCGAGGCCAGGGTGCGCATGTCGCGGGACACTCCTTCGAAATCGGCGTCGCTGAGCGCCTCGGGATTGTCAGCGACGAGATCCCACAGCTCGCTCGAGGCGAATGCGGAATCGCTCGCCGTCTCATCGTCGCGCACGCTGTCCTCTTCGGATTCGGCCGATCCGGCGGCCTCGGCAGCGCCTAGCGTGTCCAGCTCATCCAGCGACAGGCCGCGCCCCGAGGCGCCGGCCGCAGCCGCAGCTTCCGCTGATGCATTCGCAGCGGCAGCATCTCCTTCGCCCAGGACGCCGGCCCCGCCGGTCACCCCGTCGCCGACGTTCACGGTCATCTCGAAACTCGTCGCCGTCATGCGCAGAAACTCCGGCGAGGACACCCAGTGCATCATGCCGGCCGCCAGAACAGACAGAGCCACCAGCACGATAGCGGCCACCCAGAGCATCTTGCCATGCACGAGGCGGTAGATATCGCTCTTCAGCAAGTTAAACATACTGCGCGCCCCCTTCCATCAGTTCCACGAAGTACTCTTCCAGATCGCGGCGGCCTTGGGACAGCTCGCGCACCACCTCGCCGGCGCCGGCAAGCAGACGGCTGATAGCACCATCGTCGTAGTCCCCCGTGATAACAATGGCCCCGTCCAGCTCCGCCTTGAAGGCGAGCGCGGGATACGCCTCTTCCAAAAGTGCCAGCGCCCGGGCCGGGTTCTCGGTGCGAACGCGCAGGCTGCTGCGACACTCGGCGGCCACCTCCTCGGCCGTCATCTCGCGCACCATGCGCCCGTCGGCGATGACCCCGTAGCGCGTGGCCATGCGATCGAGCTGATCGAGCACATGCGAGCTGACGACCACCGTGATGCCCAAGGTTTCGTTCACGCGCACGATGAGGTTGCGCATGGCGCGCGTCGCCTCGGGGTCGAGCCCGTTGAAAGGCTCGTCTAACAGCAGCACATCGGGGCTGCCGAGCAGCGCCATGGCGAGCCCCAGCCGCTGCTTCATGCCGAGCGAGAACCCGCGCACCTTCTTGTTGCCAACCGAGGAGAGCCCCACGAGCCTGAGCACCTCCTCGCAGCGGGCCGGACCGTCCACGATGCCCCAGGCGAGTGCCTTCGCCATGAGGTTCCGGTAGGCCGACAGGTTCAAAAGCAGCCCCGGCTCTTCGATCAGCACGCCGATGCGCCGCACGCCGCCCTCATCCGGCCCCGCAGCGCCCGCGGCCCCCGCCGAGGCTCGATCGCTTTCGAACAGAACGACCTCACCAGCCGTCGGAAGGGCGTCGCCGCAGATCATCTTCATGACCGTCGATTTGCCAGCGCCGTTTTTCCCCACAAAGCCGTAGATGTCGCCCGCCGCCACAGTCATGGAGAAATCGCGCACCACCGCGCGGCCGCCGTAGACCTTGGTCAGCCCGCGGGCCTCGATGACGTTCATGCCCAGCCCCTTTCTCGCTTACCTCTGCCCTCGCGCTCTCGTTCTCGTTCGCGTTCGCGTTCCCGCTCTCGCACCACCGCCTCGTCCTTTCTCGCTTATACCGCATTTCCTACGGCTTTCAGTCTGAATCGGGGAATTAAAGAAAGTTCTGGCGAAGCGTTAAGATTGTTTGAAGATGCCGACGCCAACGCATCCGCGCGTATTATCCTGCTTCCCGTGGAAACCGTTGCCGACATACTCATCATCGAGGACGATCCTTCTATCAACGAGGTGGTCTGCGCGCACCTTGAGCGCCGCGGCTACCGCTGCCGCCAGGCCTTCTCGGGCACCGAGGGCCTCATGCTTCTGCGAGAGCAGCGCCCGGACGTGGTCATCACCGACCTTATGCTGCCCGGCGTGCCCGGCGAGAAGATCGTGCGCGCCATCCGCGATGCCGACAGCGCGCTTCCCATCATCGTCATCTCGGCGCGCATCACCGCCGCCGATAAGATCTCCCTTTTGCAAGCCGGCGCCGACGACTACCTGACCAAGCCCTTCGACCTAGACGAGCTGCAGGCCCGCATCGAAGTGCAGCGGCGCCACCGCGCCGAGCGCGCGAACACCGGGACGGGCGCGAGTGCCACAGACGCGGGCGGCTACCAGCGGCTGCTCGCCTTCCGCCGCTGGGAGCTGGATCCCGACGGGCGCGTCTTTCGCGTTGACGGCGAGGAGGTAGCCCTCACGCGCACGGAGTTCAACATTTTAGAGCTACTCATGGGGCGGCCGCAGAAGGTGTTCACCAAGCAGGAGCTATTCGAGCTGGCGTGGGGCGAGCCCTACTCGGTGGAGGACTCCACGGTGAACGTGCACGTGTCGAACCTGCGCCGCAAGCTGAAGCCCACGGGCACCGACAACTACCTGCAAACGGTGTGGGGCATGGGCTACAAACTGCACAATGCCTGATCGACGTGGGCCGAAGAGCCCTATTCCTGACCTTCCCACGCAGCTTTGTTATTGACAATTTCCTTGCTCAGTCAATTGGGACGAGAAAACCCCCGAAATCCGTGATGGTCTGGCAATTTCTCCCAAGTTGACACGGTGAAACGCCGCGCACTGTGGGACAATGGGCAGACTTATCCAACTACTCCGGTGAAAGGTTCCGCCGTGTTCGACTTCTTCCGCAAAAAGGGCAACAACCCCGAAGGCTCCGCCAAAGACGGCGGCTCCCAGAACGCGGCCGGCGCCACCGCCTCGGGCCGCACCACCCGCGACGCGCTGGCGGAGTTCACCGCCACCCCGCTGCCCGACGCCATCGACGGCCTGCTGTTCCGCGTGTCCATGGCCGACCCGACCGACCCGACCTCGTCCTCGGGCTTCGACGCTTACGCCGCCCGCCTGCTCTCCGAGGCCGAGGCGCCCAGTCTGCGCGCCATCGCCGTGGAGCATCCGGTAGAGCTGCGCCGCCTGAACACCACGGGACTGTTCTGGTCCATCTTCGACGACAGCACGATTTCGGCCGGCAACCGCGGCACCATCCTGCGCATCGAATCCGTGCTCGACCGTTTGGCCCTCATTTCCAAGGCCCTGGAAGGCGACGAGGGCACCGCCTATGTGAGCGCCACGACCGAAGGCGCCTGCAGCGAGCTTGATTGGCAGGTGCTGCGCTCTATCGCCAACGACGCCAACGATTACCTGACCGCCGCCGAACGCGACAACAAGCTGGACACCCAGTACGGCACGACGGGCACCCGCGGCGGGAACTGGGATCTCTCCACGCGCCTGGCCGCCGCCTGCGAGGCCATGGTACTCCCCTTCCGCTTGGAATACCGCTTCGCCTGCGATGCCGGCACGGGCACTATTGTGGCCAGCGTGTCGCTGCCCACCCCCGACGTGTTCCCGAAATCCCGCTTCAGCAGAGATGCGGGCCAGTGGATCGACTGCACCGCGCAACGCCCCGCCGCCGCGGCCGCTTACGCCCTGCGCCTGGCGGCCCTCATCGCCGCCGCGGCCTTCGGCACTTCCGTCGGCGTGACGCGCGTCGTCGTGAACGGGCGCGAGGGCTCCATCGCCGGGGCCAACGTGCTGTCTCTGGAGTTCGGGCGCATCCCCTTCACCATGGGCGCCATGGCGAAAATCCGCAGCGGCGAGTTCTCCGCGCCGGCCACCGAATGCGACCCGGCAACGCTGTTCGATATGCTGCACCTGACTCACATCGCCGCCAATATCGACGGCGAGGGCAACCTGCAGCCCGTCGAGCCGCTGGCCGTGGAGCTGTCGGTTCCCTACACCCCCGTGGCAGAGGACACACGTCCCTTGCCGGAAGATCTTCGCGGCATGCTGCACGCCGACATCGTGAGCGACTTGGACGTCATGAGCGAGCAGGACGCCGAACTGGGGGCCCGCTACCGCGCCATCATGGAGGAGAAGGACGACTCGCTGCTTCTGGCCGTGGCCCAGCTGGAGGATATCGTGGCCGAGACGAGCGCCACCGCGGCGGCCGATGTCGTGGCCGACGACCTCGCCCAGCCTTCGGAGCCGCGCCGCATCCTGTACTGCGAGAACGTCTTCGCCCGCTATCTGACGAGCCTCGTGGAAAGCGACCCGTCCGTGCGCTACGTGCGCGCCTCGGACATCGGTCAGGCGGCCCGTTCGTCGCTCTCGCGCATCTACCGCGACATGGGCGATTTGGATGCGGCCGAGGCCCAGGCCCGCGCCTGCATCGAACTGGCCCCCACGAGCGCCCCGGCCTACAACGACCTCATCACCTGCTTCGCCGAGGGCGACCACTACGATCGGATCATCGACGTGGCCCGGGAGGCCCTGCGCGTGGCCGTCACTGGCAACGATATCGCCTACGTGTACTACCGGCTGGCCTTCGCCTACTGGCAGACGGGCCGTCTGCCCGAGGCTTTGGCCTGCTACCTGCGCGTGCCGGAGGCAAGCCCCATGGGCGAGGCCGCCCTGCGCGAACGCAACGACTTGGTGAGCGAGATGGGCAACAGCGTGCCCGGCAGCGACTGGGACCCTGTGGCCTGCCTGCGCACGGCCGGCGTGCCCCTGGCGTCCTTGGACGACGTGATGGAAGTGGTGGGCCGCGCGCTCATCGAGCTGTGTGACGCCAACATGCCGCTGGCCGCCGCTCCCCTGGCGAGCCTCGTGGCGAGCACCCAGCGCAACGATATCCTCCACGCCGTAGCCGCCAGCCTCCGCCAGGGCGTGTAAGCGCCCCAAGCAAGACGCACAAGAAAAGGCCCTCCAGGGGGCCTTTTCTTTATAGGCAAGATTTCCGGCGAAGTCGACTATGCGTAAAAGAGGATCTCGTTGTAGGTCGGCACGGGCCAGGCCTCGCGCTCGACGATGATCTCCATAGCGTCCACGGCCGCGCGCAGAGCGTCCATGACCGGCACGATCTCATGCGCGTTCATGTTCGCACGCTCCTGCTGATCGGCCACTTCCAGCGAAGCGCGATGCAAGCTGTGCAGCTTCTCCAACTGACGGTTGATCTCGGCGGCCCCTTCCACGAGCTTCTTCAGCTTGTCCTCCATGAACGAGGTGTCACCCTCGGGCAGCACGTTGCGGATAGAGGTGATGCCGTTGGCGAGCTTGGCGGCATAGCGGTTGATGGCCGGCAGGTAATCGCGGCGCACCAGGCGCTTCATGGCGCGAATCTCGATGTTCATGATCTTGTTGTACTTCTCCAGCTTCACCTCATAGCGGGAGCGGACCTCGTCCTCGGTGAGCACGCCGAACTCGGCGAACAAGTCGATGGACTTCTGGTCGACCAGGCACGGCAGCGCGTCGGCCGTGGTGCGATGGTTCGCCAGCCCGCGGCGCTCGGCCTCCTTCTCCCATTCCTCGGAATAGCCGTCGCCGTTGAAGATGATGCGCTCGTGGTCGCGCAGGGTGCGCTTGATGTAGTCGATGGCGGCCGCCTCGAACTCCTCGCCGGTCTTGCCTTCCATCTGATCGGCGAATTCCTTCAGCGACTTGGCCATGGCCGTGTTCAGCGCCATGTTCACATCCGACAGGTTCTGGGCACTGCCGGGCATACGGAACTCGAACTTGTTGCCCGTGAAGGCAAAGGGGCTCGTGCGGTTGCGGTCGGTGTTGTCCTTGATGAAGCTCGGCAGCACGTCCACGCCGAGATCCATGGATACGCGCTCGGCCGAGGTGTAGTCGTGATCGTCGATGAGCGCCTCCACAATCGCGCCCAGCTCGTCGCCGAGGAACATGGACACGATGGCCGGCGGCGCCTCGTTGGCGCCGAGACGGTGGTCGTTGCCGGCGCTCGCCGCCGACATGCGCAGAAGCTCCTGATACTCGTCGACCGCCTCAATAACGCCGGTGAGGAATACGAGGAAGCGCAGGTTCTCCATGGGGTTCTCGCCCGGATCGAGCAGGTTGCGGCCACCGGCGGAGATGGACCAATTGTTGTGCTTGCCCGACCCGTTGATGGACTCGAAGGGCTTCTCGTGCTGCAGGCACACCAGGCCGTAGTGGCTGGCCAGCAGCTTCATCTTCTCCATGGTGAGCAGGTTCTCGTCCACCGCGCGGTTCGTCTCGGCGAAGATGGGCGCCAGCTCGTGCTGGGCCGGGGCCACCTCGTTGTGCTTGGTCTTCGCGGAAATGCCGAGCGCCCACAGCTCGTCGTCGAGCTCCTTCATGAACTCGTTCACTGTGGGACGGATGGCGCCGAAGTAATGCTCCTCCAGTTCCTGGCCCTTTACCGGCGGATAGCCGAACAGCGTGCGGCCCGTGAGCATGATGTCGAGGCGCTTCTCGTAGTCCTTCTCGGAGATGAGGAAGTACTCCTGCTCGGCGCCGAGGGTCGTGGTCACGCGGTCGGACGAATCGTCGCCGAACAGGTCGAGCACGCGGCGGCCCTGGGTCTCGATGGCTTTCATGGAGCGCAGAAGCGGCGTCTTCTTGTCGAGCGCCTCGCCGGTGTAGCTGCAGAAAGCCGTGGGGATGCAGAGCACCTCGTCCTTGATGAAGGCGTAGGAGGTGGGATCCCAGGCGGTGTAGCCGCGGGCCTCGAAGGTGGCGCGCAGGCCGCCGGAGGGGAAGCTGGAGGCATCGGGCTCGCCCTGGATGAGTTCCTTGCCGGAGAAGGTCATGATGGCGCAGCCGTCATCGGTGGGATCGATGAAGCTGTCGTGCTTCTCGGAAGTGATGCCCGTCAGCGGTTGGAACCAATGAGTGTAGTGGGTGGCGCCCTTCTCGATGGCCCACTCTTTCATGGCGTGGGCGACGACGTTGGCCACGTCCTCGTTCAGAGGCGCGCCTTCCTTGATAGTTTTCATCAGCTGCTTGTAGGTGGTCTTCGGCAGACGCTCGCGCATCACATGCTCGTTGAACACCATGGAGCCGTACAGATCGGTCACTTTCGACATAACGGGTTCGCTCCTCACTCGGGTCGATGATCGGAATAAGATACCACGTCGGAGCCACCGCGACGGCTGCACCCGGCACGTTCCAAGTTAATGGCTCATTGTTTCGAGGAGTTTTCTGGTAAGCGAAACCGAAGTTACGAAAACGGCCCCGACGATGCGGGGCCGTTGCGGAACGTTGCGGAATCGAGAACGCGCTCAACAAGCGGGCGCGCCCACCGAGCAGCTAGTCGATGTGCTTGCCGTAGCGCTCCTCGGTGATCTCGTCGAGGGTGCGGCCCTGGGTGTTGGGGCACCAGATGACGCCCACCACGAGCGACACCAGAAGGAAGCCACACATGATGATGCCGGCAGTCACGAAGCCCGCAGGGGTTTCCACGCCGAGGCCCGCCACGGCCACGAGCGACCAGATGCCCAGCACGCCGCGCACCAAAAAGAACATGATGCCCTGCACGCCGCCGCGATACAGCGTCGGGAACAGCTCCGTCGACCACAGCGCATAGAAGCACTGGGCCGAGAAGCCGGCTGAGATGCCCCACAGCGCCACGAACACCCACAGAAGCCAGCCCCAGCTATCGGCCGTGCCCGCTTCCAGCTGCATGCCGAAGAACACCATGACCACCCAGGCCGCCAGCGCCATCACGGCCGTGGCCGCGAACAGGATGCGATGCGGGATCTTGTCGCCGAACTTCGAGAAGATGGCAAGCGAACCCACCGCCGTGAGGATCCACATGACCGCCTGTAGAAGCGAGATGGTCGTGTCGTCCAAATGCCCGGCCGCCGCGTACATGTAGGGCATGAACTGGCCCATGGTGCCGGCCACGATGTTCCACGTCAGGTACACCGCCACCAGGAACACGATAGACTTCACGTTCACCGAATTGGTCAGCGCGCGGCCCATCATCTGGATGAAGGTGTCGCGCTTGCCCTCAGCCGCGGACTGCTTTTCCGTCCAGTCCTTCGACTCCTCCAGCTTGCGCTGCAGATTCCACGCGATGAGCGCCACCACGAACAGGATGAGGAACAACAGACGCATGGCGAACAGGCCGTCGAAGGGCCCGTAGGTGCCCGCCGGCAGAAGCGCGCCATCCGGCCCGAAGGTGGGGAAGATGAACGAGAACAAAAGCGCGATGAGGAAGATGACCGCCGGGCCGCAGGACCAGGCGAACTGGCTGATGCCGATGTTGGCGGCGCGGCTCGTGGAGGAGGACATCTCGGAGATGTAGCTCCACGACGACGGTACGCCGGCGCCCACGGACAGGCCGGAAATGACGATGCCGGCGCAGAGCATGGGCAGGTTCACCGCGCACATAATGAGGAAGACGCCCGTGGCGTACACGAGCAGGTTATAGGTGTAGATGAACTTGCGCCCGAAGCGGTCGGCCAGAAAGCCGCCGATGAGCGCGCCCACCGCCGCGCCGAAGGCATTCGCGCCCACGGCGCCCAAGATGGACACCCACACGTTGTCGAAGTTGAAAGCAATCGCCCAGGCCGCCAGCGCCACACCCGAGGCCACGATGCAGCCGGAGTCGAGGAAGTTGGTGAGTGATACGGCGATGGTGCCTTTTTTCTCTTGGGACAGAGCCATAGTTTTGCAGACCCTTTCTTAGTTGCCTAGTTGTCGGTCGCCGAAGCCGCGGGGAAATCCAGCATGGCCTCGTTGATCTTGACGTTGAACTCGCGGCCGATCTGCCGCAGCCCCTCGTCGGTGATGGTGTTCAGGAATTCGCCCGAACCGCCGTTCATGGCGCGGGCGCGCCCGTAGATGTCGGCGGCCTTCTCGATGGTGTGCAGAAGCCCGAAGGTACTATCGAAGTCGGCGCCGGAGACGAACAGGCCGTGACTCGCCCACACCACCGCGTCGAAGGTCTTCATCTGCTCGGAGGTGGCCCGGGCGATGTCGGCCCCACCGGGCACCATCCAGGGCACCACGCCGACGCCAGCCGGGAACACGACGACGCACTCGGTCATGGCCTTCCACAACACGCGCGTGAACGTGCGCGCGTCCAGCGGCAACAGGTAGGAAAGCGCGATGATGTTGGTGGGGTGCGCATGGTAGATGACGCGGCAGGTGCCGTCGGTGGCCGCGGCGCGCACGGCGTGGTTCATGACGTGGGTCGGGAACTCGGACGTGGGGCGCCCCCCGTCGTCGAGACCCCACACGATGCGGTAGGCATCGCCAGCCGCGGACAGCTCCACAATGCCGATGTTGCGAGAGGGATCGGACGCCACATTGCGCATGTAGTTGCCGGTGCCGGTGACGAGGAAGTATGCACCACCCATGGTCGGCACCTCAACGCCGAGGGGCGTCCAAGGGCGCGGCTCCTTGTCGAAGAACTTGCGAGCGGTGTCCACATCCTCGGGACGCAGACGATAGCTGAGGTTGCCGCCGTTGCGCTCGTGCCAGCCCTGCTCCCAGCCGTCGTTGCACAGGCGC
>OLXW01000061.1_pt1 | contig 79787 bp, 62 predicted proteins | sample 1673551 | NCBI WGS metagenome assembly OLXW01 (sample SAMEA103958114, study PRJEB25191) | human gut metagenome | reverse complement strand
CCCTGCTTGCGCTGGGCATCGAGCGCGGCTCGGCATTCGCGCGCAGCCATCCAGCCATCCAACGCGCGTACTTCGTCGATCACCAGGGAAGCGTGCATCCATCCTGACTCGGGAGAGCGACTGGCCAACCACACCTTCTTCGATATCCAACAACAAGACGGGCGCCGCTCATTGCGGCGCCCGTCTTCGTTCGAGTAGCCTAGTCGAACTAGGAGAGCATCTTCTCCTCTTCGAACTCCTCGATCAGGGAGCTACGATCCGTCAAAGGCGTTTCGGCATCCTGAGAGCCATCGGGAATGAACGGCTCGAACAACGGCTCGCCGTTCTGAGAAAGCTCAACCATACCAGTGAGCACATCGACGTATTGATAGGACTGACGGGCCGTACGGCCGCGCTTGCGGTCGACCTCCATAATGAACAACTGCGGATGCACCTGCATGAGCACGCCTTCGCTCTCGACGATCTTCGACCGTCCCATATTGGCGCGCACTTTCAGGCGTTGACCGACGAAGTCATGTAACGTATCATGAATGGAGTCGACGATTTTGGCCTGTTTAGCTAAATCCATGCTCACTCTTTCTCGCGTGTGCCGTTATGCAGAAATCACAAAGCGAGATTATACCACCTTGGTCAATACTCTACAGAATCTGCACGGATATGTTACTTTTCGCAAACCATAAGTTGACGGCCGGCCGTTCAGGAACTATTTTCGGCTGAATCGGCTATGACCTTTTCGGCTCCATTCGGCATTCAGGCGCCTTCGGCACACGGGGAGCCTTTCTACGTCTCCCGCGCCCCTTATGCACCCAATGCCTCCAGCGCCGTTCCCAAGCGAATGAAATCCTCCAAAGCCAACGCCTCTCCGCGAATTTTCGGATCGACGGCAGCTTGCTCGAGGAGCTGCGGGAGGGCGGCGGCGATGCGTGCCCCTTGCACCCCCCGGGAGGCGAAGTAGGTTTTGCAGGAGTTCGACAGCGTTTTGCGGCGCGTGGCGAACGCGGCCTCGGCCATGGTGCAGGCGGCGGCGATCGCATCGGCATCGAGCGGCACGCCTTGGTCGTCGAAGACCGGGCGGCGGTTCAGGCGCAGCACGGCGCTCTCCACGCGCGGCGGCGGGAAGAAGTTGCCGGGGCCCACGCCGAAACGGCCGGCCGGCTCGGCGTACAGGCGCAGCTTCACGGTATAGGCGCCGTAGTTCTTGGTGCCGGGAACCGCGGCCATGCGGTCGGCCACCTCTTTCTGCACCATGACGGTGGCGCTTCCCAGCGAGGGGAACCGCTCGAAGTAGTCGAGCACGACGGTGGCGGCCACCGCGTAGGGCAGGTTGGCCACGAGCTTGCCGGGGGCGGTCTCGGGAGGGTCGAGCCGACCGAGCGCGTCGCGCAGGTCGTCAACGGTCAAGTCGAGGGCGTCTTTCTGCACGAGGGCGAAGCGGTCGGCCCACGGCGCAAGCGTCTCGGCGAGCACGGCGGGCAGATCCGCATCGCGCTCGACGGACGCGACGCGGCCCGCGCATTTCAGCAGCGCGACGGTGAGCGTGCCGATGCCGGGGCCCACTTCCAAAATGCGGTCGGCCTCGCCCACCTCGGCCAGGACGATGATCTTCTTCAGCACGTCGTCGTTCACAAGGAAGTTTTGGCCCAGGGTATACTTGGTGCCGATGCCGTGGGCCTCGAGCACCGCGCGGGTGGCACTCGGCGTGGAGAGCGGCGACAGGCGCCCGTCGCCGCCGGCATAGCTATCGGTGGCCGCCACGGCCGTTGCCCTTCTTCTTGGTGTTCTTCTTCCCGTAGGCCGGGCCGCCGCCCTTGCCGGAGGACTTGCGCGGGCCGCGGGAGCCCGACTTCGGGGCATCCTGCTTAGGGGCGGGCGCCTTCTGGCTTACGGACAGCTTCGCGCGATCCTTCGGGCGGTGCTCGGCAGCTTCGGTCGTCCCGTCGTTGTCCTCCTCCTCTTCGACTTCCTCGATTTCTTCCACGCCCTCCACTTCCACAACCTCATAGTCGTCATCGAAGTCGAGGCCCAGGGCGCCGAAGCCGCCCACGGGGGGCAGCGGGTACTCCTCGGCGTCGGCCGTGATCTCGCCGTCAGCGCGGATCTTCCCCACCCAGTCGAGCACGAGCTCTACGGCAAAGCCGGCCACGGACAGCGCCGAGCGCACCGTGCCGATGAGCGGCTCGAAGCCGTGGGGATCGCCGCCGGCTCCTACCACGTGGATGACCGCAGAGCGCTTGGGCCGCGTGCGCAGGTCGGTGAAGTAGTAGGGCTGCAGGCGGTCGAGCAGCGCCTTCATCTGAGCCGGCACGCTGGCGAAGTACACCGGGCACACCACGATGAGCTCATCGGCCGCATCCAGGTGCTTGCGCACCTCGTTCATGTCGTCGTCGATGACGCAATGGTGGAACAGAGCACCGGATTCCGCCACCGTCTCTTGAGGCAGCAGCGGATCGCCCTCCTCGAACACGTGGATGGGCTCCTCGGCGACGGCGCGGCACTCATCGCAGCCGATACACGGCCGCACCTCGGTGGACGACACCGACACGATGGACACCCCGTCCTCCGGGCACTCCTCGATGCAGGCATTGAACAGCTCGTCGGCCAGCGCGGCACTGCGCCCATCGGCCCGACACGACCCGTGCAAAATCACTCTATGCATTGCTGCTACCTTTCTGCCACGGGGTGGGCTTGCGGTTGAGGAGGCGCTGTGCGTTCTCGTAGAGCTGGGCGAGCAGGGCGGCACGGGCCTCGGGGGTGTCGGCGCCGCGCACCTCGCAGAGCACGTCGGCGGTGTAGATGGTGTGGGCGGGGCCGCAGTCGGTGCCGCGCAGGGGCTCGGGGGTCATGTAGGGCGAGTCCGTCTCGGTGAGCAGGCGGTCGGCCGGAACCAGCTTGGCGGCCTCGCGCACCTCGTCGGCGTGCTTAAAGGTGAGCGGCCCCCCGAAGGCGATGTAGCAGCCGGCCTCCACCCAGCGGAACAGCTCGGCGGCGTCCAGGTTGAAGCAGTGCAGAAGGGTTCCCGCCTCGGGAAAGCCCTCCTCTTCCAGGATGGCGAAGCCGTCGTCGTGAGCCTCACGCATATGCAGCGCGATGGGCAGTCCCGCTTCCTTGGCCAGGCGAATCTGAGCGCGGAAGACCTCGCGCTGCGTCTCGCGCGGCGACAGGTCGTAGTGGTAGTCGAGCCCGATCTCCCCCACCGCGCTCACGCGACGGTCGCGCAAACGCTCGCGCAGGGCGGCCTTAAGCTCCGGCGCCCACTCCTTGGCGTTGTGCGGGTGCACGCCGGCCGCGATGCGCACGTGGGGCACCGCCGGAGCGGCGACAATGCCGGCCGCCCCGTCGTCCTCTTCTTCCATGACCTTCAGATCGCGCGCGGCCTCCATGAGCCAGAGAGGCAGGACGTCGAAGGTGGCGAAGCCGTCCTCGGCCGGATCGACGATGGTCTCCACGAAGGCGACGCCGTGAGCGCCGGCACGGGCCAGCTCGCAAGCCGGGTCGGCCAGCATCTGCAGATGCGCATGGGTGTCGGCCACCGGGCCTTCCAGCACCGGCGAGGGCATCACACGCCACTTCCCCCCTTTGCGCTTCTGCCGAAACAGCGCATCATAAAAAACGGGATCTTGGTCTCTCATGATCGCCTACAGCTCGGGCAGATTATCCACATCCAGGCGCGGGAAGAGGGGGTCGCCCACCTCCACGGCGACGCTAGCGGGCAGCTGGCCCCAGGCCGTGGCCTCCTGGATGTCGGTGGTGTCGGCGATCTCTCCCAGGCCCAGGCGACGGAACACCTCGGCCGAGGTGTTCGGCATGAACGGCGCCATGTACAGGGCGATGATGCGGATGGCCTCCAGACAGTTGTAGATGACGCCGGCCAGCTCATCGGCGCGGGCGGGATCTTTCGCCAGCGTCCAGGGGGCGCTCTCCTCCACGTACAGGTTCACGCGGCTCGCCAGCTTCTGCACCGCCGCCGCGGCCCCGGTGAAGTCCACCTCGGCCATGCAGGCGTCGTATTCCGCGTACAGGGTGTCGGCGATCTCGCGCAGGGGGTTGTCCTCGGAACCGGCAGGCGCCTCGGGCACGCGGCCCTCGAAGTACTTCGTGGTCATGTTCGTCACGCGGGAGACGAGGTTGCCCCAGGTATTGGCCAGATCGGCGTTGTACACCTGCACCATGCGCTCCATGGAGATGGAGCCGTCGTGGCCGAACTGCACGTCGCTCATGAAGTAATAGCGGTAGGCGTCCACCCCGAACACGCGCACCAGGTCGGCCGGCATAAGCCCGTTGCCCTTCGACTTCGACATCTTCTCGCCCTTGGTGAGCAGAAAGCCGTGGCCGAACACCGTGTGGGTGATGGGCATGCCAGCGGCCATGAGCATCGCGGGCCAGATGACGCAGTGGAAGCGGGTGATGTCCTTGCCCACAAAGTGGTACTGAATGGGCCAGCGGCGATCGAACTCGGCCTCGCGCTCGGGGTCGCCGTAGCCGATGCCCGTGAGGTACGCGATGAGCGCGTCGGCCCACACGTAGAACACGTGGCCCTCATCCCACGGCACGGGGACGCCCCAGTCGAAGCTGGAACGGGAGATGGACAGATCCTGCAAGCCGCCCTTCACGAAGGAGACGATCTCGTTGCGACGGCTGACCGGCCGGATGAAGTCCGGATGCTCGTCATAGAAGGCGAGGAGTTTGTCCTGGAACTCGGAGAGCTTGAAGAACCAGTTCTCCTCGCCCGAGGACTCGTAGCGCACCGGGCGCTTGCAGTCGGGGCACACGAATTCGCCGTCCTCGTTCTTCTCCAGATCGCTCTCGGCGTAGTAGGTCTCCTCATGGACGCAGTACCAGCCCTCGTAGGCGCTCTTGTACAGCCAGCCTTTCTCGTACAAATCGGTCCAGAACTTCTGCACGGCGCGCGTCTGGCGATCCTCAGTGGTGCGCACGAAGTTGGTGTAGTCGATATCCAGCGTCTTCCACGCATCGGTGAAGGCGGGGGCGAGGGAATCGCACCAGGCTTGCGGGGTCATGCCGTTCTTCTCGGCGGTCTCGGCGATCTTCTGGCCGTGCTCGTCGGTGCCGGTGACGAACGACACGTCGTAGCCGTTCATACGCTCGTAGCGAGCAATGGTGTCGGCGGCCACCGTGGTATAGGCGGTACCCAGATGCGGCGCGGCGTTGATGTAGTAGATGGGCGTGGTGACGCCGAAGGTTCCCTTAGGCATAACGGGTAAGACTCCTTTTCCGGGCGCAGGCGGCCGATGACACCACCGCTCCCCTTTAGGGTTGTTGCGTGCAGGCTATCTTAACACAGCGAAGGGCCGCACGATCCTTCGACTCCGCGCTGCGCCGTAGGCGCGTGATGACGCGGGGCCGTGAGGAACCAGGGCAGCAAGGGTCGCGAGGGACGCGAGCGCCGCAAGGATCAGGAGCGCCCGAGGATTCCGCCCAGCGTCGCCGCCAGGTCCTTCACGCTGATGGGCTTGGAGAGATGGTCGTCGGCGCCGGCGCGCTTCGATTCCTGCACATCCTCGGTGAACGCGTTGGCCGAGAGCACCACGACGGGCAGCGCGCGCAAATCATCGCGCTCGCTCTCGCGGATGCGGCGCGTGGCCTCGAGGCCGTTCATGACGGGCACCTGGATATCCATGAGCACCACGTCGAAATGGCCCGGCTCGCTCGCGTCCAGCGCATCGAGGGCCTCCTGGCCGTTGGCCGCCGTCTCGGCCGCCGCGCCGAGGGACTCCAGCAGCGCCACGGCGATCTCGCTGTTAAGCTCGTTATCCTCCACAAGCAGCACGCGCACGCCGCTCAAATCGGCGTCCCTCGGCGCGGGCGCATCCCCCTGCGACACATCGCACAGGGCGTCGGCGTCGTCGCTTTCCTCGAGGGAGCCTTTCGCGTCCCTTTCCACATAGCGCATGCTCACCCGCACCGTGAACACCGTGCCGCGACCCGGCTCGCTTTCCACATCAATCGTGCCGCCCATCAGCGAGACGACGGACTGGGCGATGGAAAGCCCCAGCCCCGTGCCCTCCACGGACTCGGTGCGCGAGTCGTGCTCACGCGCGAAGGGCTCGAAGACGTGCGCCAGAAACTCAGGCGCCATGCCGCAGCCGGTGTCGGCGAAGACGAACTCGTAGTCGCTCGTCCCCTCGACGCGAGAGGCGTGCTCGACAACCCGCAGCGACACCGAGCCGCCCGCCGGCGTGAACTTCACCGCATTGCCGAGCATGTTCATGAACACCTGTTGCAAGCGAAGCCCGTCGCCCTCTACCAGCGGATGGGCGAGCCCTTCGAATTCAATCACGAAGGCGATGCCCGATTCTTCGCAGCGCTGCGAGAACATCGTCTCCATCTCGAGAGCCAACGCTCGCAGATCCACCTCTCCCACGGTAAGCACCAGGCGCCCGTTCTCGATCATGGAGAGATCGAGAACCTCGTTGATCAGCGCGAGCAAATGGTTGCTCGACAGCGTGATCTTCGCCAGGCAGTCGTCCACTTTCTCCGGATGCCCCTCGTTCATGCGCGCGAGCTCCGTCATGCCGATGATGGCGTTCATCGGCGTGCGGATATCGTGGCTCATGCGCGAGAGGAAGTCGCTCTTGGCGTTGTTGGCGGCAACCGCCGCGCGATAGGAGTCCTCCATGGCCAGCTGGAGCTGCTTCTCGCGCTGCTTGAGCGCCGTGACGTCCTGGGTTGTGTAGAGAAGCCGCGTCGGCATCCCCGCCGCGTCGCGCTGCACGCAGATGAGGTTGATGTCCTCCCATTTGACGTCTCCCCCGCGATTCATCTGGTACTCGAAGCGGATCTCGTCGGAGCCGGGCGGCATGAGATCGATGATCGTGTGCTTGTCGTAGAGCTTGGCCACCTCCGCCTTGGCCTCGTCGCCCACGACCAGGCCCTGCAGGCGCTCTATCATGGCGGTGTAGGGGCCTTCCAACTCGTAGGGGTCACTCGGCGTGACCGGGCCGCTCATGTAGCGGAACCGATCGGCATCCAAATCCATGAGCACCAGCCGCTCGGTCAGCTTGGCCACCCCGCGCTGCACGTCCTCCCGATCGCGCATCGAGCGGGTGAGCGAGCGGTGGCGGCGGTTGTTGTAGAAGATAATGCCGGCAATGACGAGGACGAATACCACCACGATGACGAACAGGGCGTTCCAACCGCCTTCATTGGCCTCGTTGATCATCTGCTCGGTAGCGGCGGCCGGGAACGTCTCCAGCATCATCCAGCCGAGACCCGGCACCTCGCGAAGGCACACCGAGCCCGTGCCGCGCTCAGCCTGGTAGCTGTACGTGACCGTCTCGTGATTGGCAAAAGCGCGCTCCAGATCGCGGGCGCCAGAGGTGGCAGAGGGGTCGGCCTGCGCCTCTTGGATAAGGTTCCTGCCAACATAGGAGGAATCCGTGGCGGCCACCACCTCCCCGGTGGGCAAGCACAGCATCACCTGGGACGCGTAGCCGAAGAAATCGCCTGACAGAAGATCGGCGAGCCGGTTCTCGCTGTAGTGGGCCAGAAGCAAGCCCACGACCGGGCCGTCCGCGCCCTCGCGAACCGGTGCGAAGAAGTACACGAGGTTCTCGTGGGTCATGCGGGTGTTGAATACGGCCTCGATGCCAGATTCGCCCGCCATGGCCCGCTTGAAGTAAGAGCGATCCGACACGTTCACCGGCTCGTGCTGGGGCGAGTGCTGCATGCCGTCGACATCAACGAAGTCGATGGTGTCGAAAGGCGAGGTCTCCTCCACGCTGATGAGCCATTCCTCGCTGGTGACGATGTCGGTCACATCCGCCGACTCCGAGGCAAGGGCGGCGATAGTCTCGATGTCTTTCTGCGTGTTCTCCATGAGGGTGGAGACCAGCACGCAGGATTGGGCCGTGGCATCAGAGACGTACTGGTTCGCCTGGGCGACGATGCGGTTGCTCGTCTGCTGCATGAAGGTGGACAGCGTGACGACGACCGCGATGAACACGAGAACGAAAGCAGCTATGGAGAGCCAGTACTTTTTCCCCTCGTCTTCCACAGCGTCCTCTCTCGTCGCGGCACAGGTAATTACACATGATACGCGAAAGAGGTCTGGTGGTAGATTACAAGTTGGCAGCGGCGGCGGAAGAGGCGACGTCGGCGAGGGTGAGCCCGGAGAGATAATCGCCGATCGCCACTTGAAGGCCGCCCCACACGCGACGAGACGGGCAGTCCTCGGCGCGCTCGCAGGCAGAGAGCGACCCCATGCAGTCGAGCAACTCCAAGCCGTCCTCGGAGGCGGCGACGATGTCGGCCAGCGTGATGGCACTTGCATCGCGGGAAAGACGGTAGCCGCCCTGGTTCCCGCGCGTCACGTCGAGCAATCCCGCGCTGGCGAGAGGCGCGACGACCTGCTCGAGATATTTCTTGGAAAGGCCCTGGCGGTCGGCGATATCCTTCAGGGCCACGCGGCCCTCCCCCTGGCTTTGGGCCAAATCGATCATGAAACGCATGCCGTAGCGGGTCTTCGTCGAAATCTTCACCGAGGTCGCCTTTCTGGGAAATCGTCGTGAATATGGTAACAATCATAAGAGGTTCTTGACAATCTCCGCAACCCGATTATATTAAACTCTAGCAAATTACTAGACTTAGATGGGGGCGCCCGGCCGCGTCCGAGAACCGTACCGGGCGAATCCATCCCAGACGCGGAAGCAGGAGCACCATGAGGCAGATCTACCTTGACCATGCGTCCACGACGCCCGTTCGCCCCGAAGTGGTGGAGGCCATGGCCCCCTACTTCACCGAGCATTTCGGCAATCCTTCCTCCATTTACCCCTTGGGCCAGGAGGCCTCCGACGCCGTGGCTGCCGCCCGCGAGAGCTTGGCCAGCCTCATCGGCGCGACGCCGCGCGAAATCTTCTTCTCGAGCGGCGGCACCGAATCGGACAACTGGGCCCTCAAGGGCTTCGCTCGGGCCAACGCCACCAAGGGGCGCCACATCATCACGAGCGCCATCGAGCACCACGCGGTGCTTCACACCTGCGAGGCGCTGGAGCGCGAGGGCTTCGAGGTGACCTATCTTCCCGTGGACGAGCACGGACTCGTGAGCGTTGAGGACTTCAAGGCGGCCATCCGCCCGGACACCATCCTGGCCTCCATCATGTTCGCCAACAACGAGATCGGCACCATCGAGCCTATTCGCGAGCTGGCGGCGGCCGCCCACGAGGCGAGCGTCGCCTTCCACACCGACGCGGTGCAGGCCTTCGGCCATGAGCCCATCGACGTGAACGAGCTGGGCATCGACATGCTGTCGGCGTCGTCCCACAAGATCTACGGCCCCAAGGGCGTCGGCCTTTTGTATGTGCGCCGTGGCGTGAAGCTTCAGAACCTTCTCGATGGCGGCCAGCAGGAGCGCGGGCGCCGCGGCTCCACGGAGAACGTGCCCGGCATCGTCGGCTTCGCGCGCGCCGCCGAATTGGCCGCGGAGGAAATCGCCCCCGAGCGCGACCGTCAGCTGGCCCTGCGCGACCATGCCATCCGCCGCATTCTCGAGGAGATCCCCTCGGCCAAGCTCAACGGCAGCTGGGAGAGCCGCCTGGCCAACAACGTGAACTTCTCCTTCGAGTTCATCGAGGGCGAGGGCATGCTGCTGCAGCTGGCCACCCGGGGCATCTGCGTGTCCTCCGGTTCCGCCTGCACCTCCGGCTCGCTGGACCCGAGCCACGTGCTTTTGGCCATCGGCCTTCCCCACGAGATCGCCCACGGCTCGCTGCGCATGACGCTGGGCCGCGACACCACACGGGAAGACGTCGACTTCGCCGTGGACTCGCTTAAGGCCACGTTGCAGAACCTGCGCATGATGAGCCCCCTGTACGAGGACTTCCAGCAGGGCAAGGTGGAATCGGTCATCGAGCGCTTCAAAGCCGACGGCTTCCCCTACGCGAACTAGCATCACTCATCACCTCCCCTCAATAGAAAGAGAGAACCCCCCTCATGGCCATGAACTACTCCGATAAAGTGATGGAGCACTTCACCAATCCCCAGAACGTCGGCGAGATCGAAAACGCGAGCGGCTGCGGCACCGTGGGCAATGCGGTGTGCGGCGACATCATGCGCGTGTACCTCGACATCGACGAGAACAACGTCATCCGCGACGCGAAGTTCAAGACCTTCGGCTGCGGCGCCGCCATCGCCACAAGCTCCATGGCCACCGTACTCGTGAAGGGCAAGACGGTGCAGGAGGCGCTGGAGGTCACGAACAAGGCCGTCATGGAGGCCTTAGACGGGCTGCCCCCGGTGAAGGTGCACTGCTCGCTGCTGGCCGAAGAGGCCATCCATGCGGCGCTGTGGGACTACGCCGAGAAGAACGGCATCGTCATCGAGGGCCTGGAGAAGCCCGTGAGCGACATCTCCGAGCACGACCACGGCCACGGCGACGAGGACGACGAGTAGCCGCTGGCTCTCCGACAAGCCGCTGGTTCGACCCGGAAGCCCAAGGGCTTCCGGGCTCTTCTCTTTTCAAGCCGGCGCGTGCCGCAAAGTCGCCCACCCCTACGCTGCAACGACGATGACGTTCATGCCGTCGCCCGCGCAGGTTTGCAGCACCACCGACTCGCCGTAACCGGTTACCCGCGAAGCGATGGTCTTCCACGTGGCCGTCTCCTCCACCTGGAACACATCCCTCACCGTATAAGTGCGCCGCCCTCCCGAGCGGTCGCACACGACGACGGCATCGCCCGAGGACAGCGAACGCACCGGTGCGAACGAGCCGGGGTTATGTCCGACGAAATAGCCCCAGCTGCCGTCATCCACCGCGTCCGACCCCAACCACAGACCTCCCCCGGAACTCGGTGTCGTGCCGCCGCGCACATCGCGGTAGGGAATGGCGGTACCGTCTACCACCAGCGTGCCAGGCTTGAGCGTTCCATCGACGTTCGATCCCTCATCAGATGGCACCTCTTCGGAAGCGGAAGAGCCGGCTTCCGCCGATGTTTCCACCGAAGGTTCGGGCCCGGGCGCGCTCGGCTGAGAGGCAAATCCCCCACCCTCCCCCGCGCTTCCGGATTCCTTCGACGCCTCCTGGCTGCCGCGTTGCTCGTCCACCCGAGCCGCCTCTTCCGAACGCGCTGCCGCGACCTCGCCCGATGAGGTACCTGAGCCCTCGGCTGAAAGATGAGCGCCCTGTGCCCCGGCGGCTTCGGCCGGTGCTTGCTCCCCTGCTTCCGTGGCGGCTTTCCGCTCCGCCGCGTCCGTTGCCCTATAGGCCGCAAGCGCCTGCCGCACTTCGGCGCGATGGGAACGGGCCGCAGCGGCCACCTTCTCCTCCAACTTCTGGCCCACCAACGGAGCCCAAGCGTCCCCGGCTCTCACACTTTCCTCAGGCACGGACCCCTCACTTCCCCAAGCTACCGCGCCAAGCCCCAGGCCAGCGCCCAAGGTAAGCGCCAGCGCTCCTGTCACCACAGCCTTCTTTTTGCGTCCAACAACCTCTCCCATGCTCTCACCAGGCCTTTCGCTCTCAAAACCGAATGTTTGTTCGCATTGTAATGTAATACAAGCCCAATGAAAAGCCCTTTTAGTACAAAAGTTCGCTTCAATTTCGCAGTGCCGAATCCCGACGCTAGCGCAGCTTGGCGCGGCGCTCTTTCCAGTCGGGCATGAAAGTGTCCATAAGCGCGTGGAAGCGAGGGCCGTGGCCGCGCTCAAGCAGGTGGCACAGCTCGTGGACGACCACGTATTCCAAGCACTCCGGCGGGTAGAGGGCCAAGCGCACGTTGATGCAGATGCGGCCGGTCGAGGGCTGGCAGCTGCCCCAGCGACTCGTCATGTTGCGGTAGGCGATCTTGCCCGCCTTCACGCCCATGACGGGCTCCCACGCCTCGATGAGCGCCGGCACGCAGGCCGCAACGACCGCTTTCCACTGGGCCACTTCCGTAGGCGTGGCCGCGGCGGCCTCGACACGGGGCGATTGCGCGATCTCCTGCTGCTGGCGCTCTATCCAGTCGCGCTTCTCCCCCACGAACTTCCGGATGGTGGCGAGCGGCAAGTGCAGGGGCGCCGACACCTCGATGCGCCCGTCGGGAGGCTTTACCCGCAGGTGCATATTCTTGATGGCCTTGCGGGTGAGCCAGACCTCCAGCCCGTCGATGAAGACGAGCTCGGGAGGCATCATTTTTGCCGGACGCTTTCTCGCTGCTGCCATGAAATTATTCGACTCGCTTCGCTCGCTCAGAATGACACCGAAGTCATCGCGCGGCCTCCATGGCCAGGTTGTAGGCGTCGTTGCGGGAAATGCCGAACTCGGCGACAAGGTGCTTGGTGACCTCCTTGGTGCGCAGGCCCTCCGCCACCAGCTCGACAGCGCGCTCGGCAGCCGATGCCGCGGCCTCCTCGGCACCGACGGCCGCCTCCGTCTCGCCCGGGGCGTCTATCACGAGCGCGATCTCGCCGCGAACGCCGCCGGGCTCCTCGGCACGGGCCGCGAACCGCTCGCGCAGCTCGGCGGCACTCCCCCGGGCCACCTCCTCGTGCAGCTTCGTCAGCTCGCGGCAGACCGCCACCTCGCGCCACGGCAGCACCTCGGCGATGACCGAAAGCGCCGCCACCAGCCGGTTCGGGCTCTCGTAGAACACGAGAGCCGCGTCCAACCCGGAAAGCTCTGCGAGCACCGTCCGTTGCTCGGTCGCCTTGCGTGGGAAGAAGCCGCCGAAGTAGAAGCGCGGGCACACCGTTCCCGAGGCCACGTAGGCGCAGGCCGCCGCCGAGGCGCCGGGCAGCACCTCCACGGCCACACCGGCCTCGCGCGCCGCGGCCACAAGTCGCAGCCCCGGGTCGGACACGCCGGGCATGCCGGCGTCCGAGCAGTAGGCCACCACCTCGCCGGCCGCCACGCGCTCCACCACGCCCGCAGCCCGCGAGCCGATCATCGCCTCGTCCAGCCGCGCGAGCCGCTTCTCGATCCCGAAGTGCGCGAGCAGCTTCCCCGTTACCCGGGTGTCCTCGGCGCACACCACGTCGGCCTCGCGCAGCGCCTCCAGCGAGCGCAGCGTCATATCGCCCAAATTCCCAATGGGCGTCGGCACGATGACGAGTTTTCCCGAAGTGCTCATAGGTACATTATATATGAGGAGGCGGCCACTTAGCCCTCGTCGCCCAAGCGTCGTTCGGCATCGCGAAACGCGCGGTCATGATCGCGGGCCCCGATGGCGAGGATGTCCACGATCTGAACTTGCCCGTCGCGAATACGGTAGATCACACGAAGGCCGTCGGCCCGAAACTTCAACTCCCGGCATCCGGCCAAAGCTCCGCTGAGCGCCTTGCCTATCTCGGCGGGACGAACGCGGAGTCGGGCAAGCCCTTTGTTGAGCATCGAGCGAACCGAGCCGTCGAGCGCCTCGTACTCCTTGCGGGCCCCACGGGAGAAGACGAGCTCGTAACCGCTCATGCGAAAAGCCCCCCATCAGGAAGGTCATCGGGATCAAGGGCCAAGAAGGCATCATAGCCCTCGTCGCCCAGTATCTCGCTGAACGGCACGGTCTCCCCCGAGGGATCGCGATCGATGGCGGCCAACCGCTGCGCCGCGACATCGTAGAGGCGCTGGAGGCGCAGCTGCTCCAGTTCCACCGCCATGGCCTCGAACTCGTCGTAGTCCACGATGACCGTCTCGATGCTGGCATTGCGATCGGTCACGAACAGCGGCTCCCGCTTCGCACGGCGGCGGCACTCTCCGAAGTTCTTAGAGGCCTGGGTGGCGCTCACCACCCGATCCTTGCTGAAAGCCAGCTTCCCATCGGCGACGACAACCATGATTTCGCTCCTTATGCGTATGCAATCTACTTTAACACCGTATTTTTATGCGTATTGTAACACGGAAAATGGGTAGGCAGCGAATAGTTGTCCCGAAGTCCCTATCTCATTGTGGCCCCCGCCTTCGCAGAGTACTAGCTGGTCTTGGACTATCTGCGCCTGCAGAACCGCTTAAGCAGAGGCTCCCGGCAGGAAAGCGGCATCCTTGTCCACGAAATCGGCAAGCAAACGGGCATAGTCGCGATAGTATCCGCTTCTGTCGTGCTCCACGACCCGTTCTGCGAAGGCATCGACCCAACGAAGTAGGTGCTCCTCCAGAAACAGTCGCTGCTCCGTCAGCAGCGACGCCCTTTGAGCCTCGCCGGCCCTCGTTGTTTCAAGAGCCAACTCCCGCATAAAGGCCAATTCGATGGCCATGTGATCATCTGCGACCTTGCCCATGCCGAGAGGTTTAAAGCCGTTGCGCAGATACACGTTTCGAACTTCGAGAGTATTCGGCTGAAAGAGCGCATTGATCCCCGTAGCGTAGATAGATTCCCACATACACACCGCCGGCTTGCCCACACCCACGAAGAGGCGGTTGTACTCCCCTTCCAAGGTAAGCGGCACCGCATCAATATCCTGCTCAGGCACTTTCGGGCCGGCGCCTTCGCCAACCTTGCAAGTACGGCAATCCCGAAGGCCCCAGGCCTCGCCTAAAACCTCGAAGCACTGGTCCATAACCTCACAGGATTCATTTTCCGCGAGAGCCCGGTCGGGCACATCCGAGAACACGCGCTGCAGCAACCCGTACATTGCCGCCCGGGCGACCAGCACCTCATCAAGAGCATCACTCTGAACTTGGTTCATCTCAACAGCCCCTTCTTCGCCATACGGCCAATCTCCTGTTTTGAGAAACCGCCGCGCCCCCTGGGAGCGCGGCGGATACGGGAGGGCCACTCGTGCAACCTCGACAACAGCTGGATGACTTCAGTTCCTACATCAGCCAATCCCGAAACGAGCTGGCTGCATAGGCGCTCTCGTCGACATACGTGGCAGGAGAGGTGGTCGATTCCGGCGCACAGGCCACTTTGCCCAAATTCGTCCCCGTCTCTTCCATATCGCCGAACGTGAGCGCTCTCATAAGGCACGCCTGGACGCAATCTGGCTCTATGCCCTTCGCGCGCAGATCATAGCAACCATCGCATTTCTGCGTGATGTTCAGATCGACGCGATACTGGGGAGCCCCATAGGGGCAGCTTTTCACGCAGGACTGGCAGCCGATGCACGCGCTGTCATCATGCTGCACGGTTCCATCCTCTTCGTCAACGTACATGGCCCCTACGGGACAGTTCGCCACGCAGGCGGGATCCATGCAGTGGTTGCAGGCGAGTGACAGGTGGAAGACGCCCGGTTTGGAACCGTTCTCGCTCACGAAGCTGCTCACCCGACGGAAGAACGCCCCTTCGGGAAGATGATGGTTCTCCTTGCACACCATCATGCAGCTGTGGCACCCCGAGCACAGACTCTGGTTGAAATGAAAGCCCTTCTTTCCCATGATCTTCTCCTATTCCGCGCTCAGAACGACCTGACGACTGCTGTCGCTTCCCAGCGGATCGCCCGCATATTTGCTCACGCGCACGTTATTCGAATTGAACGAGGTGCACCCCATACCCTGCATGAGGGTGCCGTTCAGGGTGCTGACGCCGCCCATGACGTCAATGCCCTCCTCATTGAACTGCGACCAACCGCCATTGGGAAGTGCCAGCACGTCGTCCATATAGGTGGGGCTGACGCACGCTATGCGAAGCACGCTTCCGTGAGGACTCTCCACCAGAACCGTGTCGCCCGTGGCGATACCGTTCTCCTTCGCCACCTTCTCTCCCATGAACACCGGTGTGGCAAACGCCTCGCCCAGAGACTTGGTGTTGCCGTATACGCCGTTGCCGAAACGAGGGTAATGCGTGTTGTACATCAGGTAGGGAAAGTCGCCCTTCACCTGGTCTTCGAAATCCGCGTAAGTGGTCTCGATGCCCTCCACGGGCGTCACGTAGGTGGGATAGGGCTTCCACTCGTCGCCTGCACGAAGCTTCGCCTGGTTGAGGATATCGGCCTTGTACTGGCAGTAGATCTCGAATTTCCCGGAATCGGTGGCCAGCGGGTGGGCAACGGGATCGTCCACGAAGTCCTTGTACGCAATGAAGCCAAAATTGTCGCCCTGCTTGCGCTCTACCTGGTAGACGCCCTTTTCCTTGAACTCCTGCAGCGTGATGCGCCCCTGTTGCGGCTGGCCCTCCACGCCCATGGCGTCAATATCTTCCTGGGTTATGGTAAGCAGGGGCTCATAGGTCACACCGTCGTCGCAGATGACCGTGGTGCCCGCCATGATGTTGTACAGCTTCTGCTCTTCGGAAAGCGGATACATGCCGGCGGGGTCTTCCCCCAGCGCCGTGAGGATGGCGCTCTCGAATTCCCGGTTCGTGCGCGCTTCGTACAGGGGATCGCACACTTTATCGTAGTGGTACACAATTTCGCGGCCGCCCTCGCCCGTCTCCAGGATGGCCTCCTTCTCCAAGTCGCTGATGACCGGAACGACGATATCGCAGAACTGGATGTCCAGCTTCGGAAGGATTCCGCGGCCCACTACGCATTCGATGCCGCCCTCGCGCAGGGCCCGCACCGCTTTCACGGTATCGGGGTAGGAGCGCATGGCAGACCACGTGCCGAAATCCATAAAGCGGACGTCCAGGTCGCGCTCCTCGCAGGCGCTCTCGGGAGCGTCGTTGCGAATGTCTCCGGTGAAATGGTACTTCTTGTTGAAAATCGCATCCCACACCTGTGCGGCGCTCACCACGTCGTCGCACGGCTCGCCGAGCATCTTCTTCGGGGCGATTCCCAACTTTTCCTTGGCCTCGTCGACTCCCGAGCTGCCCGTCAAAATAAGGTTGCACGGCGCATCGCTTCCGCCATCGAAGTAGTAGCCGCCCCAGCACTGCCCCGGTTTGCCGTAATGGCCGCCCATGGAGTTGACGGCGATCATGAGCTGCTCCAAGTTCTCCGTAGCGGTATGGCGCATGCAGCCGAAGGCATTGAACGTCATGACCTTGTTTTCCTTCGACAGCAATGTGGCGAACTTGGTGATTGCCTCCACCGGCGTGCCGCAGATCTTCGTGGCCCACTCCGGTGTTTTCGGAACGCCGTCGTATTCCCCCTTGACATAGCCGAGGAAGTTCTCGGCGCTCGCCGCATTGGCCGGCATCGATTCGGCGTCGAATCCCACGGTGTACTTGTGGAGGAAGTCCCAGTCCACGACGTTGCCGCCCTCTTCATCCAAGCGCAGCATCTCGTAGGCGACGGCTAACAGGAAAGCCGTATCGGTGCCCGGACGAACGGGAATCCAGTCGGCCTCGAGCATGCTGGCCGTCATATTGTAGTCGGGACCCACCACGGTGAAAGTAGCGCCGTTCTCCTTCGCTTTCATGAAGTGCCACATGGGAGAACCCATGGCGTTCCATGCAGGATTGAAGCTGTAGAGCACCACGTTCTCCGCGTTGTACATTAAGTCGAAGCGATCATTGGCCTGGCCGCGCTTCACATCGCAGCCATCGTGCTCCGCGCCCAGGTGGGCCGGCGCCAAACGCGCGCTGCCGCGGGATCCCGTGGCCATGATGCCCACGCTGCCGCCCAAATAGCTGGCATAGGGCAGCCCGTCCCACGACACGCCCAGAAACGAACGCGAACCAAACTGCTCGAACACCCGCTTAACCTCGTCGGCCACGTACCCGACCGCCTCGTCCCAGGAGATGCGCTCCCATTCGTCCTGCCCGCGCAGCTCGGGATGGTAGTCCACCCCGCCCGGCTGCCAATGCTTGCGCTTCATGGGATACTTGATGCGATCCTCCCCCAACCACGTGGAGGACAGCGTTTTGCCGCGCGGACAGCTGCGCTGCTGAGGGTAATCCTGGGAATCATCATGAGTATCGTCGGTCTTCTGGCGAACAATCACACCGTCGACCACATAGCCCTTGTTCAGGCAACGTCCGCCGCAGGACTGCCAGCAGGAAAGCGTCATCCACTGACCGCCCTCCGGCAGGACGTCGATTGGCTGCCGCTGAATACCCGTATCCTCTCCCGTTTTCGGCGTCTTGGTGGGCTCAACATCGCCGCCAACGCATCCCGATAGGGCAAGCGAGCTTGCCAATAGCGAAGCCGCTCCTAGAAATGCACGTCGTTCCAGCATTCCCATCTCCTCTTTCTCGCTCCCATGCAACGAACTCGGGAATGTGCCATCGCTTCAGGCCGGCTCACCCGCCCTCGTTGCCTTACGGGAAGGATTATGGAATCGCGGGAAAACGGCTTCAATAGACGGCAGATCAATGAATCCTTAACAAATTACAACACGAAGGTCAGCAGAGGCAACGTGCATCTCGAGATGCTAGAATTCCTTAGAGAACGAAAGGGGGCACTGTGGGCGGGAAGGAACTTCGCATCGATGTGAAGCTCGTTGTGCTCAGCGCCGTCCTCATCACCCTCATTATTGCCGTTGTCGGCCTCTGGTCGGCCAAAACCCACGAGCAGCAGCTGAGGCAGGAACTCGTTGAGCAAGCCCGAGGTTTCGCCCAGCAGATGGATGCCGTGTGGACTTTCGTCGACGCCAATCAAAACCGCATCAATTACACTTCGGACGGCATATACGAATTCAAGGGACTGCACTGCTCAGTTGCGGCAAAAGCGGTAGCCCAGCTGTTCAACAGGAGCACCGACTACGTGGTTAAGTTCACGCGCACCGATCCGAGAAACCCCGGAGATGCCCCTGATGAGTGGGAACAAGGCGCTCTGGCCTCCTTCGAGGAAGATCCCGCCATTGGAGAGTACTACCAACTCGTGGAAAACGATGAGGCGATGAGCCTCCGCTATTGCACGCCGCTCACCGTGGAAGAGGGGTGCCTGTCGTGTCACGGAGCGCCCAAGGGCGAGATAGATATCACCGGCTATGCAAAGGAAGGATGGAGCATGGGCGATATCGCGGGCGCCCTGAGCATCAGCATCCCCGCGGAACGATACATCGAATCCTACAACGCCGCACTTGCGCGAGATCTCGTCTATTACACCTTGGCAATGTGCGCCGCCTTGGCCATCCTTTTCTTCGCCGTACGCCACCTCGTCACCAAGCCTTTGCACTCGGTCGTTGAGAGTTTGGGCGAAGTGGGCCGAGGGCGTATCGACATGAAGCTGAACAACAGCCAGTCGACCAAAGAGATGTCGACCATGATCAACGCGTTCAACACTATGACCGACGAGCTGGACGATCTCTACGGCAATCTGGAGCAGCAAGTTGCCGACCGAACCGAGAGGCTGCAGAAACTAAGCGAGCAGGCCATCGCCCAGAGGGAGGAGATAAAGAAGGTCAACGAACGCCTGCAGCAGGAATCGGCCTACAAGTCCGACTTCCTCGCGACCATGAGCCACGAGTTGAAAACCCCCCTTACTGCCACTATCTCCTATCTGGAAGCGCTGCAATCGAAGCAATTCAACTTATCAGACGAGGAAAAGCAACTGGCCTCAAGCGCCGAGGCCAGCAGCAAAGAGCTGCTGCTAATCATCAACAATATCCTTGAAACCAGCAGATCCAAAGACATCAAGGAGAAGATGAACTGGGAAGTGATCGATGTACTCGACTTTACCGAGTACCTTCTGCAAGAAACGCTCCCCCTCGCCCGGCGCAGAAACGTGACCATTGTGCGGAAAGCAGACCCGGCCTGCCCCCTCATCTACTCAGACTGGGGCAAATTGCGTCACGTTTTGCTCAACCTGATGAGCAATGCCACCAAATTCTCGCACGAAGGGGGCATCGTCGAATTGGCGGCACGGATCTGCGAAGACGGCAAACACGTGCAGATCGCCGTAACGGATCACGGGATCGGCATTGCGCGGGAAGATCTCGACTCCATTTTCGATCGGTTCTCCCAGACGAGTCACTGGGGAAACGCGAATCCAGACGGAAGCGGCTTGGGACTCTATATCGTGAAAGAGTACGCACAGCTCCTCGGCGGAGAGGTAGCCGTTGAAAGCGAGCTTGGAAAAGGGTCTGCGTTTTTCCTCGCACTTCCCACTCATCCAGAAGGGGCTCCCAGTGAACAACATACTGCTTATTGACGACAATCGAGAAATTCACAATTCTCTCCGGCCGATTGCCGCAGCTCACGGCTACAGCCTCCTCTCGGCCTACGACGGTCTCTCCGGGCTATCAATGGCGCAGAGCTGCGGTGCCGATATTATCATCCTCGACGTGATGCTGCCCCAATCCAACGGATTCGCCCTGTGTCGGAAGATCCGAGAAGCCGGCTGCGACACCCCGGTTATATTCCTCACGGCGAAAAGCGATATCGTCGACAAGAGCATCGGCTTCGAAGCCGGAGGCGATGACTACATGACCAAGCCCTTCCAATCCGAGGAGCTGTTCATGAGGATATCCGCCGTGCTCCGCCGAACGGGATCGCAGAAGGCAAAGCCCGAGCCCCCAAAGGAAAACAAGCAAGATGTGGTTCTCGGCGATTTAGTGCTGAAACCGAGCCAATACCTCGTAGAGAAACATGGCGAGAACGTTGGCCTTACCGCCAAGGAATTCGAGATACTGCACTTGCTCTCCTCGAGCCTGGGGGATGTTTTCAGCAAGGAGCAGATCTACGAGCACCTTTGGAACGAATCGAACCCGCTCAGCCTCGACTCGATTACCGTGCTCGTTCGCCGCATAAGGGAGAAAATCGAAGACGACCCTTCTAATCCCGTCCACCTTCTCACCGTATGGAGGATCGGCTACCGGCTGGTCTAACGCTGCGCCTCGCTCTCGAAAGACGCAACGTCGAAAGGCGACCGTAAAGGACATATCCCGCCCCGCACAGGGATGACGTCGTGTGTGTCGACAGCATTTTCGACGAAACGCTGTCGCGCTCCTCCCGATCCTCTACATGATTAAAAAAAGAGCTTCCCTGACATTTGTCGGGGAAGCTCACCTCTCTTGAAAGCAATTCAGGAAAGAAGCGGCCGCCTACCCCACGACCTCGGTGGTCTCCACCTCTACGGATGCCGCCACGGTCTCGGGTTCCTCAGGCGCTCCGTCGCGGGCCACCGCCCGGGCGGCACGGGCCTCGGCCTCCTTCTCGGCCAAATTCGCCTTGGCCACGGCGATCATGAGCTTGATGCGGTTGAGCTGGTTCACCTCGCTCGCACCGGGGTCGTAGTCCACGGCCACGATGTTGCTCTCCGGGTAGCGGCGGCGCAGCTCCTTAATGGTGGCCTTGCCCACCACGTGGTTCGGCAAACAGGCGAAGGGCTGGGTGCACACCACGTTCGGGCAGCCGGAGCGAATGAGCTCCACCATCTCAGCGGTGAGCAGCCACCCCTCGCCCATGGAGTTGCACAGGGAAAGGATCTCGCTCGCGTAGTCGGCCAGCTCGTAGATGTCCGCCGGCGGGTGGAAGCGACTCGACTTCTCCAGCGCGTCGTTCACGGGCTTGCGCAGCTTCTTGATGGCGGCCAGGCCGATCTTGCTCCCGAGCGCGCTCTTCTTCGACTTGCCGATAGGCTGCTGGAAGATGCCGCCGGCGATGCCGAACAGGAAGAACTCGATAAGCCCGGGCACCACGGCCTCGCAGCCCTCGCGCTCGATGACGTCCACGATCTGGTTGTTGGCCGTCGGGTGGAACTTCACGAGGATCTCGCCCACCACGCCCACGCGGGGTTTCGTGCCCTCGCCGGCCAGGGGCAGCGCGTCGAAGTCCTCCACGATGCGGCGCACCGTGCGGCGGAACTCCGACTGGCGCACGCCGCGCTCGAGCTGGTGCTTGCAGGCGTCCATCCAGTACTGGAACAGGCGGTTCGCGCTGCCCGGCTCCACCTCGTAGGGGCGCGTGCGATACAAGCACATCATGAGCAAATCGCCGTACTGCAGCGCGTAAATGGCCTGGTAGAGCATCTTCGGCGTGATCTTGAAGCCAGGGTTCTCCTCGCCCAGGTCCTTGAAGGAGATGGCGATGACCGGGATGTGCCCGAGCCCCACGGACTTCAGCGCCTTGCGGATGAGCGAGATGTAGTTGGTGGCGCGGCAGCCGCCGCCGGTCTGGGTGATGAGCACGGCCAGCTTGTCGGTGTCGTACTTGCCCGACAGCACCGCTTCCATAATCTGGCCCGTGACCAGGATGGACGGGTAGCAGATGTCGTTGTTCACGTACTTCAGGCCCGCGTCCACCGCGCCGTGGTCCACCGAGGGCAGAAGCGCCACGTTGTAGCCGGCGCGCTTGAAGATGGGCACCAGAAGCTCGAAGTGGTAGGGGGCCATCTGGGGCGCCAGAATCGTCCAGCCCCCATCGCGCATCTGCTCGGTGAACTGGGGGCGCGCGAACTCGGTGGAGGCGCCCTCGCGCTGCTCGATCTCGGCCGCGGCCACCACGCCATCGGCCTTCTCGGTGAAGCTGGCGGGCACGAGCTTATCCAGGTTGTCCAAGTCGATGCACGCAGCCGGACAGCCCCTCTTCTCGGCGGCGGCGTCGGCTTCCGCCTCGGCCTCGCGGTCGGCCTGGTCCTTCAAGGCCGCCAAAAGACTGCGCACGCGAATGCGCGCCGCGCCCAAGTTCGACACCTCGTCGATCTTCAGCACCGTGTACACCTTGCCGGCCGCTTCCAACACCTCCTGCACCTGATCGGTGGTGAGGGCATCCAGGCCGCATCCGAAGGAGTTCAGCTGAATGAGATCGAGATCCTTACGCTGGGTGACCACCTTGGCCGCCGCGTACAGGCGCGTGTGGTACATCCACTGATCCACCACGCGAATGGGCCGCTCCAGCTGGCCCAAGTGCGCCACGGAGTCCTCGGTGAGCACGGCCAAACCGAAGCTCGTGAGCAGCTCGGGGATGGCGTGGTTGATCTCGGGATCCTGATGGTAGGGGCGCCCGGCCAACACGATGCCGCGCGTGCCGGTCTTCTCCATCCACGCGAGGGTTTCCACACCCTTCGTGCGAATATCGCGTTTGAACGCCTCGTCCTCGGCCCAGGCCGCCTCCACCGCCGCCCGGATCTCGTCAGCCGTGAGCGCGGGGCCGCACCCGTTCGTCTCTTTCGCAAAGTTCTCGGTCAGCTCCACCACCAGGCGCTCGGCCAGCTTGTCCTTGTCGTGGTAGGGCACCCACGGCGACACGAAGGCCACATCGGTCTCGCGCAGCTCGTCGATGTTCAGGCGCAGCGCCTCGGGGTAACTCGCCACAATGGGGCAGTTGAAGTGGTTGCCGGCGGTCTCGTCCTCCTGGCGCTCCCACTTCGAACACGGCATCCAGATGAAGTCCGGGTGCTTGTCGAGCAGGTTCATGATGTGGCCGTGCGAAAGCTTCGCCGGATAGCACACGCTCTCGGAGGGCATCGATTCGATGCCGGCCTCGTAGGTCTTCTTCGTGGACGGGTCGGACAGCACCACCCGGTACCCCAGCTTCGTGAAGAAGGTGAACCAGAACGGGTAGTTCTCGTACATGTTGAGCGCGCGCGGGATGCCCACGGTGCCGCGGGGCGCCTCCTCGGGCGCCAGGGGCTCGTAGCCGAAGGTGCGCTCGGCCTTGTACTCGAACAGGTTCGGCACGGCCGACTTCTCGGTGCCGGTGCCCAAACTCTCGCCCTTCTCGCAGCGGTTGCCGGTGATGAAGCGGCGGTGCTTGCCCGTCGCCGCATCGATGCCGAAATCGTTCACTGTGAGCAGGCAGGCGTTCGAGCAGCCCTTGCAGCGCACGGTGCGATGCGTCGGCGCGAGCGCCTCGATCTCCTCAAGGGACAAAAGCCCACTCAGGGGCACCTTCGGGCCCAGATCCGGCGACAGCGGCACGTTCTCGGTGCGCCGACGCGTCTCCTCAAAGCGGTCGCGGGCCAACAATGCCGCGCCGAAGGCGCCCATGTTGCCGGCGATGTCGGGACGGATGGCGTTCACTTCGGAGAGCTGCTCGAAGGCGCGCAGCACCGCATCGTTCAAGAAGGTGCCGCCCTGCACGATGACCTTCGTGCCCACATCGTGCGGGTCGCGAATCTTGATGACCTTGAACAGGGCGTTCTTGATAACGGAAATCGCCAGACCCGCGGCGATGTCGCCTACGGTGGCGCCCTCCTTCTGGGCCTGTTTCACGCGGCTGTTCATGAACACGGTGCAGCGGCTGCCCAGATCCACCGGGTTCTCGGCGGAGATGGCCGTGGCGGCGAACTCGGCCACGTCCAGGTTCAGGCCGCTCGCGAAGGACTCGATGAAGCTGCCGCAGCCCGAGGAACAGGCCTCGTTCAGCATGATGTGGTCGATGACGCCGTCCTTCACGCGCAAGCACTTCATGTCCTGGCCGCCGATGTCCAGGATGAACTCCACGCCGGGCAGCATCTCCTGGGCGCCGCGCAAATGGGCCACCGTCTCAATCTCGCCGGAGTCGACCCGTAGGGCCTCCAGCAGAAGCCCCTCGCCGTAGCCGGTCACCGTGGCGTGGCCTATCTGCACGAGCGGCTCATCCGTTTCCGGGTCGCGGGGCAGCGCCTGGTACAGCTCGGCCACGGCCGCCTTGGCGCAGCCCAGCACGTCGCCCTTGTTCGAGGCGTAGGTGGACCACAGAAGCGCCCCGTCCTCGCCGATGAGCGCCGCCTTGAACGTGGTGGAGCCGGCGTCGATGCCGAGGAAGGCCACGCCCCGGTAGTCCTCAAGCGACGCGCGACGCACGCGCTCGGCGTCGTGGCGAGCGTGGAACTCCGCCAGCTCCGCCTCGTCGGCGAACAGCGGAGAGAGGCGCACCACTTCCGAGCCCTGCATGTCGCCCAGGCCCTCCAGGCGCGCGAGCACATCCGCGAGCTTCTCGGGCCGCGCGCCCTCGGCCACGCCGGCGATGGCGCAGCCGGCAGCCACGAACAGGTGCGCGTTCTCGGGCACGATGATGGCCTCGTCGGTCAATTCCAAGGTTTCGTAGAAGCGCTTGCGCAGTTCGGGCAGGTACTGCAAGGGGCCGCCGAGGAAGGCCACATGCCCCCGGATGGGCCGGCCGCAGGCGAGACCGGAGATGGTCTGAGTCACCACCGACTGGAAGATGGAGGCGGCGATGTCCTCCTTGCGCGCGCCCTCGTTCAGAAGCGGCTGCACATCGGTCTTGGCGAACACGCCGCAGCGGCTCGCGATGGGGTAGATGGTCTCATGATCGGCCGCCAGCTCGTTCAGGCCGCCGGCATCCGTGTCCAGAAGGGCCGCCATCTGGTCGATGAAGGCGCCCGTGCCGCCGGCGCAGGTGCCGTTCATGCGCTGCTCGATACCGTTGTCGAAGTAGATGATCTTCGCGTCCTCGCCGCCCAGCTCGATGGCGACGTCGGTTTTGGGGATGAAGGTCTCCACCGCCGTCTTCGACGCGATGACCTCCTGCACGAAAGTGACATCGAGCCACTGGGACAGAAGCAGGCCGCCCGATCCGGTGATGGCGATGGTCATGGTCTCGTCCGGATAGGCCGCGGCGGCCTCGCGCAGCACCTCCACGATGGTGGCGCGCACGTCGGCGTGATGGCGGCGGTACACCGCCCACAGGATTTCGTTGTCGTTGTTCAGCACCGCCAGCTTCACCGTGGTCGATCCCACGTCGATGCCGATATGGAAGGGGCACGCCTCCGCAGCGGCGCTGGCCTCGGCGGAAGTCTGGGCCGTCTCCACCGTGGTCACCCGCGGCGCGCAAGAGGCGCACGCCGCAGATGCCAGCTCTTTTGCCGAGGTTGAGGCCTCGGTGATGATCTCGGTGTACTTGCTGTTCTTGGCATTCTTCTTCATTGGCTTACTCCCAACTTACAGCTCGATGGACTCGCCGGGCTTGATAAACAGAAGGCGCATGGCGATGCGCGCCATGGTCTCAGAGGATTCGGGGCAGCCGCGCTCGATCCAGTGGGCGATGACCCCTAAGTAGGCGGCGGCGTAGAAGGCCACGTAGTACTCCACGAAAACCGTAGGGTTGTCGCGGTATTTCTCATGCAGGATGTTCTGCACCAGGTTCTCGCAGACCGCCTCACGCAGCCGCGGCCCGAAGCGCACATCGCCCCCGGGGCCAAGCACCGCGTGCAGAAAGTCGCTCTGCTCGCGCAGGTAGTCGAACAGCTCCACGAGGAACGGCAGCGGGCGGCCCGTCGCGCGGAAGGCCAGCATGTCCGCCAGGGTAATGGACTGCATGCGCTCCTGCAGGGCATCGAGGTCGGCCATGACCTCGTCCTCCAGCACGGCGAGCAGCCCGTCCTTGTCGCGGAAGTGGTTGTAGAAAGTGCCGCGGGACGTATCGGCCCGCTCGCATAAGTCGTTCACGGTGAGCGCATCGTAGCCGCGCTCCTCCATGAGCTCGACAAGGGCGCCGCGCAGGGCGCGCCTCGATTTCGCGATGCGCCGATCCTCGCAGGGGGCGGCCGGCGCGCAGGTTGCCGTGGCTATGACGGTCTCCTTCGTTCGGTTGCGATACAGCGGTCGGATTTCGACAGAACGGCCAAAAATGGACACTCTGTTCAATAGCTCGCATTATAGAGAGCGCCGCCCTTTTCGGCAACCCCTTCCTTCCCCTTCCACCACCCTTCCAAAAGCCTGTTTTCTTGTCGAAGGCGGCCCGCAGTTGCTCTTTTCCTGGTATCTTGGGGTTTCGCATTCGTACCACCGCGTTTATCGAGGAGGCAGGCGCCTGCGCGCCGAACCCTATGGCAAACAGACCTGGCAAGCATTCCGCTCCGCTCAACTCCGGCACCTCGCGCCGGGGCGCCCACTCGGCGCCGCTCGGCTCCACGCAGGGACGCCGCGGTTCCCACTCCGCCCCCGTAACGAGCGCCGGCCGCAGCACCCGGAGCGCCCAGGCCGCCCGTTCTCGCAGCGCCCAGGCGGACGCCTCGCGGACGCCTCGCGCCTCCCGCGCCCGCTCCTCCTTCGAGGGCACCGGCTTCGCGCCGACCGCAAGCCCCGTTTCCGCCGCGGGCGGCTCCCAAAGCTTCGCTGCCACGGACAGCCTTGCCCGCGCCAAAGCGGCTCGCAAGAAGTCGCGCGGTAAGAAGATCGCTCTCGGCATCGCCGCGGCCCTCGTCGTCATCCTCGCCGGTGCCGGCACGGCGCTCGCGCTCTACCTGAACGGCATCAACGCCACCATCCAGGGCGGCCTCGATGACGCCGAGTTCAAGGAGCTCGGCGAGCAGCTGGCCCCGGCCAAGGCCGACGGCTCCTATTACGTGGGCATCTTCGGCAGCGACGCCCGCAAGGGCGAGACAGCCAGCCGCTCGGACGTGACCATGCTCGCCCGCATCGATCCCGACAAGGGCGTGGTCGATCTCATCTCGGTGCCCCGCGACACCATGATCAATATCGAGGGTCACGGCACCCAGAAGATCAACGCCGCCTATGCCTTCGGCGGCCCGTCCGAGGCCGTGAAAACGCTCTCCACCTTCGCCGGCGTGCCCATCACCCACTACGTGGAGGTGCACTTCGAGGAGCTGAAGGACGTTGTGAACGAACTCGGCGGTATTCAGGTGAACGTGCCCGAGAGCTTCTATTCCGACACGAGCGGCATCTCCCTTGAGGCCGGCGAGCAGACCCTCGACGGCGACCAGGCCCTCGCCTTCGCCCGCGAGCGCCACGCCACCCGCGCCGGTGACTTCTCCCGCGCCCAGGCCCAGCGCATGATCATCGAGGCCATCGTGGAGAAGGTGCTCTCGAAGTCCATCACCGAGATCCCCGGTACCGTGGAATCCCTCGCCCGCTGCGTGACCACCGACTACTCCGTGACCGATCTGGTGTCCCTCGCGCTCACCTTCAAGGACAAGGGACTCACCATGTACTCAGCCGCCTGCCCCAGCTACACCCTGAACCAGGACGGCATCAGCTACGTGGGCACCCAGTACGCCGAGTGGCAGGACATGATGCGCCGGGTAGACGCAGGGCTTGATCCAACCGACACCTCCGCGGAAATCCCCGAGCCCCAGGCAAGCGATACCGAACTGGGCGCCGCCACCAACGCCGCCTCCCCCGCCGAGTACCGCGACCTCATGGCCGACGCCCTCACCACCGACGACGTCGTGGACGTGGAGTAGGCGACTATCCGCACCAGAAACACCGAGCGGCCCGGGCACTCGCCCGGGCCGCTCTTTTTTTGCAAGATCAAAGGCAACCGTCACATAGCTGCCGAAAGTTCATTCATCTTCCTTCGCACGGGCGCGTTGGGCCAGACGCCACGCCGAGCCGAGATTGAGCGCCCCATGCACAACAAGAAGCGCGAGGAGCACCTTGGCGGAAGCAGCATGCAGCGGCCCCCAAAAGTAATAGCCCTCGGCATAAAAGCCAAAGGCAGGCAGAACTGTTCCCGATTCCATGAGACCCGACAGGACAGCAACTGCAACGGAAAGCACCAGCGCAGCATCGAGCAAAATTCGTCCCTTTGCTCGCCAGGCGCCCCGACTCGTCAAAAGGCGGCCGGCAAAATCAACATGCTGGGCCCCGTGCACAAGCAGGACCAACCCGATACCAAGCCCCAGCCACTCGTGCGCGCCAACGCCCGTCATCGCAGGCAGCGACACCACGATATACAAAACCAGCGCCAGCGCATCAACAACGAGCACTCTCATGAGCGTCCCACCTTCCGCACGATGCCAACAAGCGCCACCACAAGGGCCACCGGCATAAGTATCCACAGGTTCAAGCTCGCATCCGATGCCTGGTGGTAGCGTGAGCCGAGGGTTTCCCAACCATGGCACTCCACCGATGCGCAGGAAGCTTCCGGGCACGTCATCTCGTGCACGCCATCCGGCTCGGGCACGTCGTCGAAACCGTGGCAGCTTCCTGAAGCGCATCCCACCACAGGACAGGGCGAAGTCTCCGTAATGGGTCGCACACTCAACGCCTCAGGCTGAACAAGCATCACAGCACCGACCGAACAGACTGCGGCCAGCAGAAACACCGCCGCCGTCACGGCGATCTTTTTCATAGGACTCCTTCCTCCTCCGAAAGAGAAGGGCCGCCCGCCCTGCGGCAGGCGGCCCGCATGTCAGAAAGACGCAGGGCTGATTGGAGGGCTCGGCTCGCGTCCGCGCAACTGACTACTTCTCGGAGGGACGCAACGGGAGAAACTTGAGCCCCAAGAAGAACACGAGGAACCCAAGGGCCACGACGCCCAGCGTCACGCCCGCCTCCAGCGGCGTCGGCCAGTAGACGAGGTTCGCATAGGCATCGGCAAGCGTGCCATCGGCGTAGGTGATGCTCATGGAATTCACTGCAGGTGCCATGTCGGCCAGGTTAGTGATTTGGAATCCGCCCACCAGCAGCTGAACGCGCTTGCAGAAGATGCCGGCGATGGCCAGCAACGAAGCCGTCACCAGAAGACCGTTGCGACGCAGGGCAGGAGTCAGGCAGATGACGGCGCACGCGACACAGCCGATGATCTCGAACCAGAAGTAGGGGGCCAGAGGACCTTGGGTCAGCATGGCCACTACCTCTGCCCCTGCGCCACCCGGGAACCCTTCGGTAAGCAGATCACAGCCAAAGAAGTACAAATCCACCAGCACAAAGGCTCCGAGCAGCTTGGCGAGACGCACGATGTTGTCTTGCTCCACGTTGAGGTAACCGGCACGGCGCAATCCAATGACAACAGCCATCACGAGCGCCGTACCACACACCAGAGCGGAGGACACGAACCAAGGAGCCAGAAGGGCTGTATGCCACATCTCGTGCCCCTGCTGAAGACTGAAGATCCAGGCAGTTACCGAATGGACGAGCACGGCGGTAACGAGAGCGATCACCGAGATGACGCGCAAGGCCACAGCGCTGACCTTGCCGCGCTCGGCCTGAATCTGGGCCCACAGGTATACGCACGACAGGATGAGGTAGGTGGAAAGGACAATGATATCCCACATAAGCGGGCTGCCCAGATTGGAGTAAACGAACAGCTCCCACACGCGGAAGGGCTGGCCCATATCCACCACTACAAGACCGATGGCGACCACCGTGCAGGCGATGGATGAGAACACCGCCACTTTCGAGATACCGCCGAAGCCGCGGATGCCGAGGGCCTTGGGCACCGACGAGATGATAAGACCGCCGGCCGACAGGCCCACGAAAAACATGAAGCCCGTGATGTAGAGGCCCCAGCTGTCGAGGTTGCGCATGGCGGTCTGCACCATGCCGCCCGACAGCTGCATAAACCACAGCACCAAGCCGACCACCATCACCACGGCGCTCACGCCGATGGCAACATTGAGAGCAGGACTCTTGACGGCCGTCGACGCGTGCTCACTAGCACGCCCTCGATCGCTGGACGCTGAGAAATCGAGGTCATCGCTGGCAAGGGCTCCACCCTGCATATACTCGGACATAATGTCACTCCCCTCTGCTAGACGAGATAGTAAGTTGAAGGCTCCGTGTCACGATCTTCCAAGAGCCGCTTGTGCGACCGTTCCGCAAGAAGACGGCTTACCTCAGAAGTCGGGTCATCTAAGTCGCCCCAAAAACGTGCTCGACCCACGCAAAGGTGCATGCAAGCCGGCTCAATGCCTTGAGACGTGCGGTGGTAGCAGAACGTGCACTTCTCCACGACGTGCTGCTGATGTTCGGGCGCATCCTTGCTGCCCATGGCATAGTCCATGTGGAATACGGGCTCTTCCCAGTTGAAAGAACGCACACCGTTGTAAGGGCAAGCACTCATGCACATGCGGCAGCCGATGCACTTGTCGTAATCCTGGCGCACCACTCCCGTTTCGGGATCCTTGTAGGTCGCTCCCACCGGGCATACCTTCACGCAGGCGGGGTTCTCGCAATGCTGGCAGGCGACGGGGATATAGCCGAACTGCAAATTGTCAGGATACGAGCCGCCCACCATGTCGAACCCCATCTCGCCACCGTTATCGGTGAAGATGCGGTTCCACCATACATCGTTGGGCAAGTTGTTCTCCGTTTTGCACGCCATGGCACATACGTGGCAGCCAATGCACTTCTTAGTGTCGATCACCATTCCATAACGGGTCATTTATCTCACCTCTCCCTCGTACTTGCGCACTTCGACGAGCGTGTCGTCGAACGACGTGTTCATATGAAGCAGATTCAAATGGTCGCAGGTCAGCTCTTGATAGCTGCCCGCCACATAGGCTCCCCGGTGCCATCCCTTGGGCGAGGAGACCATGCCCGGCCTGACGCCCATATCGAATTTCGCCTTGCACACGCAGTGGCCCCGATCGTTGTAGGCCTCGACGTAGTCGCCCTCGGCGATGCCGCGCGCTTCGGCATCAACGGGGTTCATGCGCAAATAGGGCTCCGGATCAAGCTCGCGCAGCACAGGAGCATGGTTGTACTGGGTATGCAAGTGCCATCTTGTGCGCTCGCAATAATGGTACAGGGGATATTTTTCGTGCTGCTCGCTCTCATCGTAGGCCTCGAAGGGCGTATGGTAGGTGGGCATATGGTAAAAGTCCTTGTCGATGGGCTTGCCGATGTCGATGCGAGCGCCGGGATTCTCCACGTAGAATTCCAGACGGCCGGAAAGCGTAGGCCAGCGCTGTTCTTCCCAGTGAATCCAGTTCTCGTCTCGGTCGGCCAGCACGCCCTTCTCCTTGAGGTTGTCGAAGGTAATGCCCACCGGCTCGCCCTTCTCGGTATCGACCACCATGCGCATCATTTCCTCGTTGGACTTGGCGTAGAACGCCTTGGCCGCCTCGTTGTCCATGCGCTCGGCAATGGCCCGGAAGATCTCCACGTCCTCCTTCGCCTCACCGATGGGGTCGGCCACCTTGTTCGCCATGTACAGGAAGGGAGTGTGCGAGCTGGCCTGAATCCAGTCGTACTCGAAGTAGTGGGCGCAGGGCAGCACAATGTCGCTGTACTCGCAGGTTTCGGAGAACTCCATGTCGTTCGTCACGATGCAGGGGATCTTCGGCAAGATCTCCTCGATGGTCTTGCGCTGGGCCGCATAGCTGCCGACCGGGTTCGCCCCTATGTTGTAGAGAAGGCGCACGGGGAAATCCTCGCCCTTCAGCTTGCCCGTTTCCAAGACCTCGGGCAGATGAAGCCACGGCAGCTCGTCGTGAAGGCCCTTGAGTCCCGCCGGGAAGGCGAGGCCGGCCATGTTGATCGTCGGCTTGCTCTTCCCCAAATGCCCGATAGAGGCGCCGCGCTTGCCGATATTGCCCGTAAGGGCGGCGAGGCAGGCCCAGGTCATGCCCATCTCCTCGCAGTTATCGTACAGGTGGTAGCCCGCATAGATGGTCGAGGGCGTGTCCTGGGAGTACATGCGGGCAAGCTCCACGATGGTATCCGCCGACACCTCGGTGATGCCCTCAGCCCACTCTGGCGTGCACTCGGCCATATGCTCCTTGAACAGCGACCAGGCCGTGGTAACTTTCACGCCGTTTACCTCGAAGCTGCCCTCGAGTGCGGGGTTGGCCACGTCATTGATGAGGCCCCAGGCGTCCTTGTCGGCGTCCCATACCACATAGTGGGCCGACTCCTCCAACGTGGGCACCTTGCCGGCCTTCACGCCCTGGAGTAGCAGTGTGCCGAAGAACGGGTACTCGGGCAGCTGTGCCGGGCCCTCCTCGCCGAAATCCGTCGCGCGGAGGAAATGGCCGTTGTCCTCGCGCACGAGCAGGGGAGCGCAGGTCTTCTCGCGCATGAAGTCCAGGTCGTACCATTCGTTGGCGATGATAGCGTTGAGCATAGCCATGCCGAGCGCCGGATCGGTACCGGGTTTGATGGGCACCCATTTTGTGGCCTGTTGGGCCGCGATGGTGTAGGTAGGGTCGATGACGACCAGATTGGCGCCAGCGTCCTTGGCCTCCATGCAGAAGTGCCAGCTATGGGGCTGGGAGTTGGGCGGGTTCGTATCCCAGATCAAAAGCGTTTTGGCAAAACGGTAGTCGCCAGCCATGTTACGCTGGTTGAAGTCCCAACCGCTGCCGGTCACCTCTCCGATGCCGACCAGATCGCCGTAGTCCAGGCACACGTCAAGCCCCTGGAACCCAAAGGCATTCGCGAAACCAAGACCGGCGATCAAGCCGCCGTAGGCGGCGAAAGAGTTGCCGGCAGACACAAGCACGCAGTTCGAGCGCACGCCGTAGTTCTCCGTGTTGTAGGTGAGCGTATCGGCGACAAGCTGGGTAGCCTCGTCCCACGACAGGCGCTCCCACTCGTCGGTGCCGCGGTTCTCGACATGGGGCTCTTCCAAGCTCCACGTCTTCCGCTTCATGGGATACAGCACGCGGTTGAAGTCGTACATGCGGTTCGCATGGCTAAAACCACGCATACAGATTCGCTCGTAAGCGGGATACGGAAGATCCTCATTAGATCGTATGTTTACCATTTTGCCTTCGCGAACCGTGGCAACCATCGAACAATTGCCTTGGCAGTTGCAACCGCAGACGCAAACGACCTCATGCTCCTCGTCGCCCGCAGTCTCCTCATCGGTTGCAGCAAGAGCCGTCATCGTGGCTCCGCTCACTGCAGCGGCTCCGGCTACAGCAGCTGTAGTTTTGAGAAAGCTTCGGCGCGAAATGCCTTTGACCGGTACGTTCAGTTCCGACATTTCTCCTCCTATCTCCAAATGCAGCGGAATCTCTCCGCTCTCCATTCGGGCGCCATGCATAAGCGCCCGCCCTCGCGCGGGGTCGGCCCCTCCCCGCTCTCAGTGCGCAGTATAAACCCTTTGTTACTTTGTCGCAATACATTGTGACAATAAATTTGAGCCTATTTTCTCTGTTTAGCGATTCCAGCTCTTTTCAAACCCCTGGAGGCAAGGCTCACACGCATCGGCAGATCCTGTACTGTCGGTAAGCTGCACAGAAAGTTCGCCTGCGGGTACCACTTTCAGCTCCCGCAGGGAACGCCCCTCGTCCACCGCGACGTTGAAAGACACGCACAGCCGCCCGGGTTCCGGCACAGCACGACGAGCAACGGAGAGCCAGCGAGGATGAAAGGCCAACGACCCCCCTTCGGCGTCTTCGAGAACCTGGCGGCAGCCCTCCCTCTCTAGGGCTCGTCTCACCAGATCGCGATCGCCGTCGAAAGCCAGCGCGGTCTTTAGGAAGAAGTCGTCGTAGTCGAAGGCATAGCAGGCGTGAATGTCGGCGAAGGGCTCGTTCATGTTTCGCACTTGAGCTCGATGCTTGTTCTCCAATGAGCAATAATGCAGCGCCAGTCCCAAGCCTTGCTCGCGCGCCCACAGCATCAGACGCAAGCAGTCCTCCTCGCTATCCTGCACCGCCAAAGCACCCGCATAGGTGTAGTCGAACATCACCTGCTGGGGAGGGTTGCGCAGCGTAAGGCCCAAGGACTCAAACACGGGCCAGTTCCACATGGCATAGGCAAACTCCAGCAAATTAACGCCGTCAACGCCTAGGGCATCGAGCTTCGCCAAAAGCTCTTTCATGAACGAGTCGGTTCCCGGAATGACGGGCATCTCCACCATGACCGTGGGCACTTGCTCGCGCGCCCAAGCCATACGTTCCAGCACCTTTTCCAAAAGCTCCGGCTTGTCATCCTGCTTGACAGAGAATCGAATCTCATGAAGGCCCGCCCGCACGAGACGATCGATCAGCTCGCGGCTCAGCAGGTCCCCGGACGTGTACAGGCGCAGATGAGCCGCGGGAAACAGCTCGGAGGCACGGGAGAAGAAAGCCACAGCCTCGTCTGCCATCAAAAGAGGCTCACCGCCAGTAAGCGCAATGCAGGCCGGGGAGCCGGGCTCTGCAGCCAAATCGTCCAGCTGGCGACGCCATGGAAAAGGTCGCTCGCACCAGTAGGCAAAATCCTCCTGATTGGGATTGAAGCAGAAGAAACAGTCGCGATGGCAGTTGTTCGTCAAGGCAAAACTGCGGCTCACGCAGGAGCCGGTGCACGCCTCGCAGGCAACGCTCATGGGGCCGATGGCCACACTCGCTCCTCCATTGCGGATGCGAGCCCCCCGCTCGCGCAACTGGCGAAGCAGTCCCTCGCGTTCAAGTCGTTCGCTATCGTACGGGGCGAACGCTATGCCAGTCGCCTCCAGGGCGGCCATGTGCTCGGCCTCGATGTCCTCGTACAGGGCGAGGGCCGAACGGCGCCCCTCGTCGCCCGCTCCCTTTTCGGTTTCCTTCCCGACCGCCATCTTTCCCCCTGGATAGCATCGATACGAAAGCTCGATGTAGTCGTCTTAACGTCACAGTGTCACATTATCACAATATCTTGCGACAATAAAGACTTGACTTGTCCCTCTTTGCCCAGGCATGTTTCCTGCGCACGTTGACGCGCCGTTCCGCGCCCTGGCCCCTGAAGGCAAATGGGGCCTATCGCATGAAATCCCGGTGAGCAAGGCGAGCCTGTACCATGGCGACAATGTCGTCATCGGCGAGCCCTGCGTTCGAACATACGCGGATCATGTCGTCGATTACTAGCTCGATGGGAGAATCTGAAGCCGTATGAGCACCCAAATCGTGGCGCTCGGCCACGAAAGTGCCCCGCCCCTTGCGAGTAGAAATGTAGCCCTCGCGTTCCAAATCCATATAGGCGCGATTCACCGTGTTGTAGCTGATATCCAGATCCACCGCCAAGGCGCGCACCGTAGGAAGCCTATCGCCGGGGACAAAGGCTCCCGAGCCAATAAGATAGGCAATGCGGTTCTTAATCTGTATCCACACCGGAAGGCCGGAGTTGTGGTCTATAGCGAAAGATTCAAGGACGCCCATGATGCTTCTTTCTCGCGAAACGGTACTTATATCCTATCAGAGCCCTCGCCCCTCGCGTTGGACGCCTTCAGCAAAACCATCGCTTACGGCCGTGGGCACCGTGACAACAGCGCTACCGGATCCCTTCACCGTCTCGTATTGCATGAGCATGGTACGCAGCTTCAGGGCCGCGTCCTCATCCCCGTAGATGCGGGCAGCCTCAGAAAGCATCTCCGCCAAATCGGCTTCGACACTCGCCACCGTCATGCGAGCATTGCGTTCGCGGTCGGCCTGAGCCTCCAAGGACATGACGTTTTGCAACTCCGCCGGGATCACGATGTCGCGGACCTTTACGGAGATGATGTCAACGCCCCACCCCGAGGCCTCTTTCTCGATATCGGCCTTGATCTCCTCATCCAGCTGATCGCGACGCAAGGCCACCTCCCCTACCGTTGAGCGCCCCACTGCCTCGCGCAGCGACGTCTGAGCAAGATACGATATGGCCGCGTAATAGTCCTCCACTTCCACGCAGGCCTTTTCCGCATCCCACACCACCCAGAACAGCACCGCGTCGATGTTCACAGGCACAAGATCGGCCGTCAACGTACGCTCAGCACGGAAGGGGGTGGCGATAATGCGCTGATCGACGCGAATGGTCCCATGCTCCAAAATGGGAATGGTGGCATAGAAACCAGGTCCCACCACGCGGTTCAACTTGCCGAGCCGCAGCACGACCACCTTTTCCCACCCCAGAGCAATATGCAACGAAGAAGAGGCCGCAAGTGCCGCGAGCAGAGCCGCAAGAATGCCCACGAGCGAGATGCGCCCCTCCAAAAGAAGATCGCAGACAAGCGCCGCAGCGGCCGCGGCCATGAACACGGCGACGCTGAATACGAGAGCGCCGTTGCGCGACGATTTCTTGGGCACATAGGAGGTTGCCGCCAGCATTTCCGCTTCGCTGTCGCTCCACGGGCCCGGCGCAGCTTCCCATTCAGTGCGGCGCGCTTTGCGACCCCTTGCGCTTTTCGTCATCGGTCGATCCTTCCTCTCATCTTGCTTAGCAAGTTGCCTTATTGTTCATCGTATTCCAGCGTTCCCGCCGCGAGGGCACAGCTCAGCCTCCAGCTACCGCGAACGCCATACGCATCGCGAGCTCGGGGTTCTGGGAAACGTCGAAAGAGGCGAGCCCTGTCACGCAGACCCTCAGGGCCGCCCCGCCAAGGAGCACACAGACGGCAATCCAGAGGCCCTTTGTGCGCCGATCTCCTCCAGGGTAACGACACTCCAAGATAAAGGGCGCGACCAAACCGGCTAGCACGAGCACCACCCAAAACATAATCGCCTCATCACCCGTCAGAAGGGCGCGGCCCCCCGCCTCTGTTCGGATATCAGTCAGCAAAAACGTCGCAAAGAGGGCCAGAGCCACTGCCTCTGCGATGATTATCGCACGGTCCATGTGGCTTAAGCATCGCAGCGCTGAACCGAACGGCACGCGAGAATCAACGAAAGACGCAACGCCGAAGGCCACGGCCACCCCGCATGACAGCGACGAGAGACAAAAGAGTGCCGGCACAAGCCACGACCCAAAGGCGACAACCGAGGGCAGCTGCATGAGGAGCACTCCCGTGTAGACCGCTGTGATAACTCCTGCGATCACAGCGGCAACGGAGGCGACGAGCACTACGAAGAGAGGCAATCGCGCGCCAATACCATTCGAGGCAAGAGCGAAGAAAGTCGCCAAAGCGCCCGAGGCCAAAAGTGCCCACGCACCCACCGTCACGACCGTGAAGCGAGGGGCCAGCCACAGAGAGAGCACCCGCTCGGGACGGCCGGCATCGGCCATGAGGCAAAGCGATCCCACCGCCAGCAGCACCAGGCAGAGCACCCAGCCGCGGGATAACAGCTCATGGGGCACTCGCAAGTTTCTTCGCACCCACCGAATCAAACGGGGCTGCGATTTCTTTGTAGTGCGATAGGTCGCTCTCGTACCGTAGCGTCCTAAATTGGCGCATTCCAATACGCCCATAACAGCACAGGTGCCAGCCCCCGCTCCCCCGAAAAACAAGTAGGCTACGGCAAGTTCGCTGAACAACATTCTCCCCTGCCTTCCAACGCCGCCCCTACATTTCGCGAATCATCACGTGCAAGTGTATCCCCTCAATCACTTTATCGCAAGTTATTACGATAATCATTTCAAGAGCGGAATCTCCCCGTCAAACGTCAGGATCTCAGAGCCGCGCTGCAGAAAGTCGACGACGCCGCAGTGGGTGTGGTAGATGGCGACGCGGATGTCCAGGTCGTGCTCGGCGGCAAGGCGCGCCAGCTCCGGCGAGGCGGCCAGCTCGGCTGCCGCGGCCCGGGCGTTCGCCACGCTGGCCTCGTAGGGGTCGCGCACGTCGCCCAGGGCCGCGACGATGCGCTCGGTGATGGCGGCCACCGGCCCCGCTTCCCCATCGAGGGCCGCCTTGATGGCGCCGCAGTGGGTGTGCCCCAGCACCAGCAGAAGACGGGTGTGCAAGTGTTCGCAGGCATACACGGCGCTGGCCAGTTCGATGGGCCCCACCACATTGCCCGCCACGCGGATGACGAACAGCTCGCCCAACCCGGTCATGAAGACGTGCTCGGGCACCACCCGCGAGTCGGCGCACGTGATGACGCAGGCGAAGGGGCGCTGACCGTTCTCGAACAGGTCGGCAATGCGCTCCTGGGACAGATCGCGCTCATGGTCGAGCGCCTCCACGTAGATGCGGTTGCCCTCCACAAGCCGCCGCAGCGCCTCCTCGGCTGGCACATGGGCATCCCCGTCGTAGTCGTCAGCGGTATAGCCCGCCGTCGTCAATTTCACAGCTTCATCCTCGCTCATACCGTCTCCCATCTTCCCGCGCGATTCTTTCTGATGGCTCTATAATGGCCCGAAGAGAGAATTTGGGCAAAGGGGCACATCCATGAGCGGGCCGAAGACGAGTCAATTGGAAATCGAGCGGATGATCCGGGCGCAGCTTGAGGCGCTGCGCTCCGACGTGGATCACAGTCGGGCCCGGGCGCGGCGGCGCATCGCGGCGCTCCTGAACGAGCTTCTGAACGAGGCCGAAGGTTGTGCCGAAGCCGAGGAAGCCGCTGCCTCCCTGCGGCAGCTCGCCGAGGCGGCCCTCGCGCAGCTGACAGCGGAATGCGCTTTTACGCCGGCAACGGCCATGGCGGAATCCGTCGCCCGGACCGAGCGCTGCTCGTCGCGAGCCGTAGCCATCGCTGATGCCTTCGAGCGCGAGGCGCACCCCCTGGCCGAACGCATCCAGCGAGCCCGCGCCCAAGCCGCAGCCGCGTCCGAAGCACGCGACTTCACCGCCGTGCTGGCCAAGGCCGCCAAAGAGAGCGCCACAGCGGCCGCTGTGGAGGCCGCCCGCTCTTTCATGGCCGATGAGCATTGTCTGCCGTCGGAATCATCGGCCGTCGAAGCCCAGGGCGGATCAAGATCCGCCCCTATGGAGAAGGCTGCTGCAGAGGGGACGGCCATGCAGGTTGAGCCCGTAGGGGGCAACCTCGGTCGCCCCTCGCCCGCTGCTGTGGACGAAAGCGGGACATTGATCGCCCGCAACCATGTGCAAGAGGTCGCCCGTCGGGCGCTCGCGCTCATCGCCTCCCCCTGCACCCTACCTGCCGATCGCGCCCTGCTCCTGGAAACGACGCGCGAGCTGGGCCCGCAGGCCGCCGCGCAGCTGGCGCTTCTGCTCCCCACCATGGAATCGAACGCCGCAGCCATGGCCGATCTTATCGCCCTCATCGAGGACGCCGAGGCCGACCTGCGCGCCCAGAGCGTCCCCTTCGCGGAAGCGTTCGGCACCTTCGCTACCTTGGAGGAGGCCGTCGGCCGCCTGGAGACGCTGCGGGCCCTCCAGCTTCAAGTCGATCGCAACGCCTACCTGAAGGCCTGCATCGACACCGTTATGGCACGCCACGGCTACACCATCGCCCGCTCGGTCACTATGGGGCGCGACCTCATGGGCACCCATCGGCTCTTCGGCCGAGAAGACGCCACCGAGGGGCTGCACGCCTTCGTGTCGGATGCGGGCGACCTCATGCTGCAGGTGGCAGGGCTGCCTGGCGGCATCGAGGCAGTGGAAGACGGCGAGGTCGTGACCATGGAGGCGGCTCCTGGCGGGGCGCGCACCGAGCGACTCCTCGCCGACCAGCACGACTTCTGCGCCGTCTACGACGAGATCGCGGAGGATCTGGCCGCCTTCGGCATCACCAACACTGTGCGCTACAAGGCCGCACCCGATACCGCCTTCTGCCGCGAGATGCGAGCCGTCGCAGACGTCGAGGCGCGGGCGGGAATGGCGGAGCGCGACGGAATCCGCGCCTCCAACGAATCTCGCGGGCCAGGGCTGACCGAGGTCAGCCCCTACGGAGAAGATGCGGCGGCGAGGCGCGAAGCGCGGAAGCGCAGGCGCAGCGGCAACGCGACAAGGGAGATGAGATAGCATGCGCCTGTGCTCCTGCGGCTTCGCCAACCCCGACGATGCGATGCGCTGCGCCGCTTGCGGAGGCGCTTTTTCGCACGAAAGCGCAGGTGATACCCTGCTTTTGGAAGACGTGCGGAGCGGGGAGGTCGTCCGCATACCGGCCCCAGGCGGCATCCTTGGGCGCGCCGGCGACTTCTCGCCCGACCTCTTCTCGCCGAGGGTGTCCGGCGTCCATGCCGTGGTGGCCGTCGACAGCGAAGGGCGCTGGACCATCGAGCACACGGGCCGCAACGCGTCGGCCGTGGAGCGTGGTGGCGTCTGGTCGGATCTGCGCTGCGGCGCGCCCCAACCGCTGTTCGGCGGCGAGATGCTGAAGCTGGCCGACATGGTGTTCCGCGTGCAGGTGGGCACCCAGGCGGCCGTGGCGGACGGGGCCGCCGTGGAATCGGACGCGCAGAACGCTCCCGCCGAAACTGCCTGGTCCGTGCGATGTCCCGTGTGCGGGACCGAATATGCCGTGGAAGGCCCCGAAGGTCGCGTTGCCGCCTGCACGTTCTGCAAGGATCCGCTGGATGCCCGGCAGATCGCGCGCGTCGCGGCGCGGGCCATGTCCGGCCGGTAGGCCGCCATGTTCGTCGACCGCATCTACTTCCCCGTCACCACCTTAGGTCCCGGCGAGCGCGTCGTCGTGTGGACCTGTGGCTGCACGAAGCGATGCCCCGGCTGCGCCAATCCCGAGCTGTGGGAGACGCGCCCCGAGGCCGCCATCGAGCCCGCGCGCCTCGCTGCCGTTCTGAACGACCTTGCCGGGCGCACCGGTGCCCATCGCATCACCTTCACCGGCGGCGATCCGCTGGAACAGGCGCCGGCCCTCGCCTCCGTGCTCGCGGCTATCCGCTCCGCCTTCGACGACATCCTCATCTACACCGGCTACACCTTCGGGGAGCTCACCGCCATGCCCAAATTACCGAAAGGCCTGCTTCCCCTCCCCTCCTCCCCGCAACCAAGCAGCGGCGGCCTTCCCAACGAAGGAAGCGCCGGGGCCGCCCCCAGCGCGCACCCGGAGGATGCGCCGCTCATCGACGTGCTCATCGACGGGCCCTATGTCGAGGCGGAAAACGACGGCGTCTGCGCGCTGCGCGGTTCCACCAACCAACGGGTCATCGTGCTCAATCCGGCACTGGAAACCCTGTATCACGAGGAGATGCAGAAACCGCGCTCGGTGCAGAACGCGGTGTTCGACGGCCGGGCGATATCCATCGGCATCCACGGCCGGCCCCAAACGACCCGCGAGAAGGAGTAGCCCCGTGAACATGCCTACCTGGCAGCGCGAGCTGGAGAACTTCATCGGCATCAAGCCGCTCTTCGTGCTGGAGGGCAACGTGTCCGACCTCTACCCGTGGGACTGCGAAGGGCAGACCCAGTTCCTTCCCCTCGCCCACATCCTGCCGGAGCTGTTCGCCGCGCCGGACGGCACACGGCCCTACCGGTTCCTCTACGTGGATCCGCTGCGGGGCGTGCACGATCCCCTCGGCACCGGCGAGGTGCGCGCGCTCGCCCAGGCGGCCCAGCGCGAAGCGGAACGCCTCACCGCCGAGGCCGAGGCCTTGAACCCCGGCGCCGACCCGGCGAGCCGCCAGCAGCCCTTTGCCGCCAACCGCCTCGTCCACGACTCCCTGCTCGTGCGCGCGGCCCTCTCGCGGCGGCTCGGAGAGGAAGAACCCCGCTCCGTCGCCTGCGTGTTCGACTTCGCGAGCCGGCTCGCCTCCTCGCCGGAGGACCTCACTCCCGAGGAGAACGCCGTGTTCATGAACCTGCTCCTCGGCGCGAAAGACGCCATTCGCGGGGACGGCGAGCACGTGAACACCCTCGTCCTTGTCGCCAACAAGGCCACCGACCTGCCCTCCTGGCTTGTGCGCGGCAACCCCGACGTGCGCGTCATCGCACTGCCCAGCCCCGATCGCCCGGCCCGCGAGGCTTATCTCGACATCGCCTTCCCCGACCTTGCCGCGCCCGAGCTCGACCGTCCTCGCGAGAAACTCGTCGACACCACCGACCGCATGCTGCTCACCGAGCTGGACGAGCTGCGGCGTCTGTACGCCCGCGGCGGCACGGCGCCGGAGCATGTCACCGAGCTCGTGGACCTCTACAAGTACGGCATCCGCGAGAACCGCTGGAGCGCCATGATGGACAAGCTGCGCGACGACCCCGCGGCCGCCCTGCGCCGCCGCGTGAAGGGCCAAGAGCCCGCCATCGCCAAGATCGTCTCGGTGCTCAAGCGCTCGGTGCTGGGCTTCTCCGGCATGCAGCACTCATCGGGCACCAAGCCCAAAGGCGTGCTCTTCCTCGCCGGCCCTACGGGCACGGGCAAGACGGAGATCGTGAAGGCGGTCACCGAGCTTCTGTTCGGCGACGAGCGCAGCTACCTGCGCTTCGACATGTCCGAGTACGCCGCCGACGCCTCCGACCAGAAGCTCTTCGGAGCCCCGCCGGGCTACGTGGGCTACGAGGCCGGCGGCCAGCTCACCAACGCCGTGCGCGCCAACCCCTTCTCGGTGCTCCTGTTCGACGAGGTGGAGAAGGCCCATCCCTCCATCATGGACAAGTTCCTTCAAATCCTGGAGGACGGCCGCATGACCGACGGCCAGGGCCAGACGGTGTACTTCGGCGAGACCCTCATCTTCTTCACGAGCAACGTCGGCATCTCCGAAGAGCTCCTCGACGAGCACGGGCGCACCATCGGCCGCCGCAACATCGTGCAGCCCGGCGAGCCCTACGACGTCATCTGCGCCCGGGTCCAGCAGGCCATGGCCACGCACTTCAAGCCCGAGGTCTTGAACCGCATCGGCGACAACATCGTCGTGTTCGACTACATCTCGCCTGAGGCCTCGCGCCTCATCCTGGAATCGCAGATCCGAAAGATCAACGGAAACGTGCGGAACCGCTGCGGCATCACCGTGGCCGCCGCCCAGGCCACACTCGACCTTCTGGCCGAGCGCGCGCTAGCCCCCGAGGTGCGCGAGAACGGCGGCCGCGGCATCGGCAACCTGGTGGAGGATGCGTACCTGAACCCGCTGTCCACCTTCATCTTCGACGAAAACGTGGAAGCTGGCGAAGCCGTAGAAGCCGTCGCCAGCGCCGGCGCTGTCACGTTCCGCAGGGCCGATGAGGGGGCCGGAGCCACTGATGGCTGCTAGCCCGAACATCTCGCGGGAGCCGCGGCAGGACGTGGCACCCACCATCGTGGACGCCGCTCCCACGCTCGTGGACATCGACTCCACCGCCCCCGTCCTCTCCGGTGCCGACCTTCCCTTCCAAGGCGACGGAGACCGCACCTTCACCCTGCACACCGCCGACGTCATCGGAGCCGGCGGCCAGGGCACGGTCGTCGCCACCACCGATGAGGAGGGCCGCACCTTCGTCGCTAAGATCGCCTACCAGCCCCACGCCGTGCGCGACCGCCTCGCACGCCGGGCCGTGCTCGGCTACCTGCGGCGCCTCATGGCCGAACACCCCCTCGGTGAGGAGCACTTCCGCGAGACGCACCTCATGCCCCTGTACGCCACGGGCCAGATCAGCGACGAGGTGCCGGGGCTCGGCGAGTCCACCTACGATGTGGTCGTCATGCCCCTGTGCGACGACGCCTTCACCCGCGACGGCGCCTCCTTCGAAGAGCTGCGCGACAGGATCATTCCACAGGCCGCCAGCGCGCTTGCGCACCTGCACGACGAGGGCATTGTGCACCGCGACGTGAAGCCGAAGAACCTCTATCTTCTAGAAGGCGAGGTGGTGCTCGGCGACTTCGGCATCTCCTCGGTGCTGGAAGAGGGCCGCGATACCGGCGCCACCAAGGTGGACCGCCGCACGCCGGGCTACTCGCCCCATTCCTCGGTGGTGCAGCGCGAGAACGACTGGTACGCGCTCGGCTACACCATCTGGACGCTGTACAACGGCGGCCGTCACCCGCACCAGACGCTCATCGACGGCGACGACCTGTCGGCGGTGCTCGCCGGCGGCCGTCCCGTAGCCTTCGAGGCCCGCGCGCCCGAGCATGAGACGCTGGGCCAGCTCATCTACGGGCTCACCTACGCCCATCCCCAGGGGCGCCTCGGTTACGAGGACATCCAGCGCTGGCTGGCCGACCCGGACGCGTTTCGCTACCGCGACCCGCTGGACGCCGCCGCCATGGCGGGGCCAGCGGGCTATCAGTTCGAAGGCAAGGTCTACGAGAGTCGTGCCACCCTGGTCACGGCGCTGGCGAATAATTGGGAGAAAGCCAAGCGCCACCTGTACACCCACGGGTTGGAAGACTACTTCCGCAAACTCGGCGAGACAGATCTGGCCGTGGCCCTGAACGACATCACCGACCGCGATCCGGACACGCTGCCCGAGGACGAGAACGGCGACGAGGATCTGGGGCTTTCCCGGGCGCTTACGCTCATCGACCCGGCGCGCGGCGCTGTCTTCTGGAAGGGCGAGGCCGTCGTGCCCGGGGCCTCCGCCGTAGATGCCCTGTTTGCGCGAGCCTCGGCCACGCCGCTCGGCTTCTACCGCCTTATCGCCGACGAGGAAGCGGTGCGCGACCTTCTGGGCATCGTGGCCGTGGCCGGCTTTTCGGGCCCGGCCCGCGCCGGACTTAAGTGGCTGCGCGAGCACGAGGACGCGAATGCGGGCGAGAAGGTGGATCGCGTGCTGGCGGTACTGGAGGCCACGGCGGCCAACAAAAGCGCCGTGCGCTCCTTCGCCGCACGCTACGGAAGCGACGGCTGGGCGTTCTGGGTGCAGCGGAACCTGAAGGCCTACCACGGACGCACCGGCGCGGGCGATAGGCTTATCCGGGCCGTGGGCTCCGCGACCGTGAACACCTCGGCACCCCTGGCTGATACCGTCGAGGCCCGCGCGCGCTTGGTTCAGCGTGCCGACGATATGGCCGCCCACACCGAGGGGAGCCCGCACATCCACCACTTCGGTATTATCCGCGAGAGCGAGACGGTGGTGCCCGCCACAGCCGCCGACTACTTCACCGCCGAGCTGTTCGGGCGCCCCGTGCCCCGGGGCTTCGCCACCGAGCTCATGGAAACCTCCGCCGCCGATAAGGCCGCCGTGGCCTGGGCCCGCAAGCATCTGCGCAGTGCCCGCAGCGACGCCCTTGCCGAGGATGCCACCGCGGCTCTGGAGGAGGCCGCCTCCCAGATAGATGCGCTGGCCGATGCCGAGGGCAAGCACGCCCCTGTGGACGGGCTTTCCAAACCCGCCTTCTTCGGACGGCTCATTCTGGCCGTCGCCTTCGTCCTTCTCGTGTGCTTCGTCACGCCCCGCTTCACCTTCGGAAGCTGGCGGAGCGGCGTCGTGAATGCCGGCGAGCCGCTTATCACAGCGGCCACGGTGCTCATCTCCCCTACCGGCATGGGAGAAGGCTCGGTGTACCCGGACGCGCTCTGGGACATCTCGGCCGTGCCCACGGCCACCTTCACCGGAGCGGCGCTCCTCGGTTTTCTGGCGGCGGCCGCCACCGTGCTCGCCCCCAAGTTCGCCAGCGCCGCCTTCGCCATCCGCGGCGTGCGCACCCGCGGGCAGACGCGCCGGCGCGCCACGGCCCTGCGCAAGGAGGCGGCCCGCATTGCGGAAGGCGGCGGCGAGGCCGCCTGCTGGATCACCGGCAACGAGGAAGGGCCCGTCCCGGTGGCCCGAGACACGAGCGCGTTCATCGCGAAGACCCGGGCGCGCCGGCACCCCGAGGCCACCGCCACGGCCCTTTCCAAAGGGTTTTTCTGGGGCGGGGCGCTCATCGCGGCGGCCGGCGTCACCATCGTCACCGCCTCGGGACTGGGCTATGGCGCCTGGGCCGACCTGGCCAGCGAGACCGGTTGGTACTTCCTGCAGGACCAGCTCATCTGGGGTATCGCCTACTGCGGCCTGGCCGCCCTCTCCTTCGCCGTCATCGCCGTCGCGCGGCGCGAGCATCCCACCATGGTCACGCTGACGCTCCTGACCATCGCCTGCGTCATCCCCTTCCTCGTCCTGTTCGCAGGCACCATCGGCATCTTCATCGTCGTCCTGTACTTCATCTTCTCCCTCTTCCGCCGCTAGGAGCGCCCCATGAGCACCGATACGCCTTCAACCGACACTGCCGACGTAAGCTCCGCCGCCTCTCTGGCCACCCTGGTGCACCGTCGCCAGAACCTGCAGATCCTCGCCACCTTCGCCGCCCTCGTGGCGCTTGTGCTGCTGCTCAACCTCACGCCGGTGCCGGGCTGGGTGTGCTCGTTCATCGAGCTGGAGCCCGACGTTCCCGCCGACCTGCTCGGCGAGGCCTACTGGGACGACTGCTTCGGCGGCCCTCTGGGCGATTTCGCCGCCGGGTCGCTTCCCCGCCCCGAGCATTTGAGCTACGCCCCCGAGGCCGACCAGTTCCTCGCCGAGCTGGAGAAACTCGCCGCCCAAGAAGGGGCCATCGAAGCTGCGGAGGCCGAGCAGGCAGCTGCCGAGCAGAGCGAAAAGGAGTCTTAGGAGATTCGCCCTCGTTACGCGCCCTTTATGCCCAGCCGATCAATCTGCGACCGCGCGAACTCCTCGATATCTCGCAGCTTCGAAAGCGGTGCGCCCAGAGCGTCTTCCGTATCGCGCAGCACGTCGGACGCCGCCCCGCCAACACCTTCGCAAACTTCCTCGATGAGCCGCCTCACCATGCGCGGCGAAACGTCTAGCTCCTTCGCCAAAGCGAGAAAATCGTCCCGGCCAACCTCGTCGATCTTGTTGGTCGACCCGATGCGCATGGCCATACGACGGTCGAGGCCCCCATATACCACCGTCGAGGCGATGTCGTACACAGGCGCCAATGCAAACGACGACCAGTCGGTGCCCCGAAGCACAGTGAGGTTCTTGAGGTGCCCGTCGCAATTTCCGAGAACGGCGTTCGCCCGATATCTCGCCCCACACCTTCATGCGCATGGGCTACCGCCTTTCTTGAAGCGCAATATCGAGTCCGACCATGTTCGCAACGCGAATCGCCTTGTCCAGCTGGGCCGTCGGCTTTCCGTTCTCCAATTGAGAGACAAACATTATTCCTACGTCGCACATCTCGGCAAGTTCTCCTTGCGTGTATCCAAGCTGCTTGCGACGATTGCGAATCGCCGCCCCAAAGTCCCGCGCGCTTCGAATGGCCATGTCCTCACCTGCCTTCAATCATTATCGCGATCGCGATAATAGCACAGGAGGAAAAGAAAAATATCGCGATCGCGATAAAGACTGCTCTCTGCGTCTGCGATCAGCACCGCGACCTGCGCAATCGACTAGCCGCCGATGCCTAGCCCTCCGAGGCAGCGCTGGCCGCTTTGCTACCGTCGCGCTCGACCGACTTGATGAGGGTGGCCGCATCGACGCCGTACAGCTCGGCAAGGGCGATGAGGTTGTGGGTGGACGGATCGCTCGTTCCCTTCTCCCATTTCGAAACCGCCTGGCGACTCACTCCGAGCTCGTGGGCCACGAACTCCTGCGTCATGCCACAGCGTCGGCGCTCCTCCGCTAGCACTTCGCCCAACGAATGCGCGGTCTTCCTCTCACGATCTCGCCGGGGCCGCGCGTTCAGATATCTCACAACAAGCGCAACCAGAACGGCGAAAAGGATATAGGGAATCACCTTGATGACGATAACCGCCAGTACCATAACAACTTCGGGAAGCCCTAACCCCATGACCACCATTTTCCGCCTCGCTTTCTCGCCTTTCGCCTTCTCAGAATCACCTTGATGAATTCATCCTAGCACGCAGGCGGCAGAGCACCAGCAACTATTGCGCACTTATAGGTTGCCCTTGGTGCGGATCAGTGTAATAGAGACGCTCCGGCGGCAAAAAACCAACGACTGACCTCTTCGAACCTGACATTGCGAATGGTCACAGACAATCTGACCCGTCCACGCCCGTACGGCGACGGGAACGGGCGTGATTTGGTAGACTGAGCCGGAACAATTACCAGGGCGCGAAGTGCGCGCCCTGCCGACCGTCGCGAGCGAGGAGCCGCCATGCAGATCACCCCTGCCGAAGTTGCCGAGACCCTAGCCATGGTGTCCAAGCAGAACTTGGACATCCGCACCATCACGTTGGGCATCAACCTGCGTGGCTGCGTGGACGCCGATGTGGACAAGCTGGCCTCGAAGGTCTACGACCGCATGACCTCGACCGCCGAGAAGCTCGTACCCACCGCCGAGCAGCTCGAGCGCGAGTTCGGCATCCCCATCGTGAATAAGCGCATCTCGGTCACCCCCATCGCGGAGATCTGCGCCGCGGTGACCGCCGACGACCTCACGCCCGTGGCCGTGGCCATGGACCGCGCCGGCAAGGAGGTGGGCGTCGATTTCGTCGGCGGCTTCTCGGCGCTCGTGCACAAGGGCGCCACCCGGGCCGACCACAAGCTCATGGACTCCATCCCCACCGCGCTCGCCGCTACCGACCGCGTCTGCGCCTCCGTGAACGTGGGCAGCACGCGGGCCGGCATCAACATGGACGCCGCCTTCAAGATGGCCGGTATCGTCAAGCGCGCTGCCGAGCTCACCGCCGACCGCCAGTGCATCGGCGCCGGCAAGCTCGTCGTGTTCTGCAACGCCGTGGAGGACAACCCCTTCATGGCCGGCGCTTTCCACGGTTCCGGCGAGGCCGACGAAGTGGTGAACGTAGGCGTGTCCGGCCCCGGCGTCGTGCGCGCGGTGCTCGCCGACCTGCCGAAGGAAGCGGACCTCACCACTGTGGCCGAGGCCATTAAGGCCACGGCCTTCAAGATCACCCGCGCCGGCGAGCTCATGGCCCGCGAGGCCTCGCGCCGCCTCGGTGTGCAGCAGGGCATCCTGGATCTGTCGCTCGCCCCCACCCCGGCCGAGGGGGACTCCGTGGCCGAGATTCTGGAGGCCATCGGCGTGGGTCAGTGCGGAGGCCCCGGCACCACGGCGGCGCTCGCCATGCTGAACGACGCCGTGAAGAAGGGCGGCGTCATGGCGTCGTCTTCGGTGGGCGGCCTGTCCGGCGCCTTCATCCCCGTGTCTGAGGACGCCGGCATGATCCGCGCCGCTGAGGACGGAGCGCTTTCCATCGAGAAGCTGGAGGCCATGACGTGCGTGTGCTCCGTGGGCCTCGACATGATCGCCGTGCCGGGAGATACCACCCAAGAGGCCATCTTCGGCATCATCGCCGACGAGTGCGCCATCGGCATGATCAACAACAAGACCACCGCCGTGCGCCTCATTCCCGCCATCGGTTGCCAGGTGGGCGACCAACTGGACTTCGGGGGGCTGCTCGGCTACGCCCCGGTCATGCCCGTGAACCCCTACGCCGGCACCGTCTTCGCCCACCGCGGCGGCCGCATGCCCGCCCCCTTGAACTCGCTGAAGAACTAGCGGCTCGAAAACCATGATCTGCGCTTCCCTCGCGTCAAAATGCACCACGAATCGAGAACGGAAAATCGCCTAACCGGGGTGCGTGATTTTGTTGCCGACTATTTCCCGGTAGGTAGTTCCAAAAGACTAGCCGTGCAACTATAATAGAGGCGCACCAGCAAAGCCCGCTTCCTTCGTCATCCAAAACTCAGGTAGCACGGGCGGCGCAGGTGCAGTTGAATTAGAAGGGCCAGTTAGCGCTGGCCCTTTCTCTTTATCAACCTCAAACTGTCACTTTTTCATTTTCGTCGCAAAGTACCCTGGACACTTTCTCATTTTCGTCGCATACTAACGATAAGCTATAATCAGCGGCGAAGGAGGCATCATGCTGAAGCGAGCTGCCTACGAGCGACTTGTAAGTTGGAAGAAAGATCCCCACCACCGCGCTCTGCTTGTGGACGGCGCGCGACAGGTGGGAAAGACCTACCTCGTCCGCGCCTTCGCCCAGAGGCACTACGGCACCACCATTGAGATCAACTTCGTTGAGTCCCCCGAAGCGAAAGCCATCTTCGCGGGGAACCTCGATGCCGATACCCTCATCCCCCAGCTCTCCGCATTCAGCGGCACCGCCCTCACGCCGGGAGACACGCTCATTTTCCTCGACGAGATCCAGGAGTGCCCGCGGGCGCGCACGGCCATCAAGTTCCTCGTGGAGGACGGCCGTTTCGATTACATCGAGTCCGGCTCTCTCCTCGGCGTCACCTACGAAAACGTACCCTCCCTCCCCGTCGGCTACGAGAGCGAGCTGACGCTTTATCCCCTTTCCTTCGAGGAATTCTGCTGGGCCCTCGGAGAAAACGAGACAGCCCTCGAGATGGCGCGCGCGTGTTTCAAGGAAGAAGCCGCCGCGCCCGCCGTCATCCACCAGAAGCTCATGGAGCTGTTCAAGTACTACTTGATAGTGGGCGGCATGCCGGCCGCCGTGGCCCGATTCGCCCAGACCCGCGACATCGCCCAAGTGCAGAGCGTCCAGAAGGACATCTTAAAGCTGTACCGGGCCGACATCGTGAAGTACGCCCGCAACAAGGCCCACGTCGGCGCTATCTTCGACGCTATCCCTGCTGAGCTCAGCAAGAAGAACAAGCGCTTCAAGCTCTCCGACCTCGCAAAGTCGGCACGCAGCGAGCGCTACGAGAGCGACTTCATCTGGCTGGCCGACGCCGGCGTGGCGATCCCCTGTTACAACGTGACCGAGCTCGTGGCACCGCTGCGCCTCAACCGCCAGCACAGCGTCTTCAAGCTGTTTTTGTGCGACACGGGACTCCTCGTCGCCATGCTCGGCGACGGCGTGCCGTTCAAGGTACTCCAGGGAGAGCTTGACATCAACTGGGGCGCCATATTGGAGAACGCCTTCGCCCAAATGCTCACAGCCAACGGATTCGACGCGCTCTACTACGAGAAGGCCAAGCACAGAGAGATCGATTTCGTCGTGCAGAAGAGCGGTAAGGTGGTGCCCATCGAGGCGAAATCCGGCCGGATATTCCGCGCCCACGTCGCCCTCGACAACGTCCTGCGTGTCAAGGAGTGGGGGCTCGATTTCGCCTACGTCTTCTGCCGTGAGAACACGACGGTGGAAGTGGAAATTCCCGAGGGGCGCGACATCCAATGCGCCATCGCCTACATGCCCTGGTATATGCTCGCTTTCCTCAAACCCGACACCCTTCCCGATTCCTTCGTCGTGGAGCTTCCCTGACGGAAGGCGACCTAGGTGCTGCGCCCATTGCAGCTTCAGAACTTTGCATTTTTGCCATTTCGCCTCTTTTCAACTTTGCATTTTTGCCATATTGGCCATATCCACTTTGTCAGTTTCATCGCAAGGCACGCTCGCCCTCGGTTTTCCCGGAGCAACGCGCTAGCATAGCCCCCAGAAAGCGCCCGCTGCATGCGGGCCCAACCCCCTTCGCCCAAGGAGCACCCGATGATCAAGACGTTCAAGATGAAGCTGTACCCCGGCATGGAAGAGGAGTACGAGCGGCGGCACAACGAGCTGTGGCCCGAGATGATCGACATGATCCACGCCCACGGCGGCCGCAACTACACCATCGCGCTGGACCCGGACACGCTGACGCTGTTCGGCTACATCGAGATCGACGACCCCGAGCGGTGGGCCGCCGGCGCCGATACGGCCATCAACCGGAAGTGGTGGGACTTCATGGCCGACATCATGGAGACCAACGAGGACAACTCGCCGGTCTCCGTCGACCTGCCCGTGCTGTTCCACATGGACTAGGCGCAGAGAGCGCATGTGCGAGCAGGCGCTCCGCCCGGGCCATCCAACCGCCTAGATTTCTCCCAAATTCTGCAAAGCAGCCGCATCTGCAGCGCGCAACGCCGCCTCACACGGCTCGATCGCGTAGTTCGGCTGCGTTATGACCGGATCGGGCATCGTGGCCACACGCTCGACCATGAGCGGATGATCGGCGATGTCGTCGTAGATGCCGAAGCCCAAGGCCCGCTGGGGGCACGCCTCCACGCAAATCGGCCCGAGGCCGGCGGCGACGCGATCGAAGCACCCGTCGCACTTCTCGATGTGCGCACTCGCCTCGCTGAAACGCGGGGCGTGATAGGGGCACGACAGGGCGCACACCTGACATCCCGTGCAACGCGCGGCATCGACCCTCACGAACCCGAAATCGTCCTTGGCAATGGCATCGGAGGCGCAAAAGCGCAGGCAGACGGGATTCGTGCAATGGTTGCAGGACATGGAGACGTAGAAGGCGAACACGTCGTGTTCCCACGCGCCCTCGTCGTTTTGGATCCAGGTTCCCCCCGCATACTCGTGCACAGTGCGGAAAGCCGGACCTGTGCCCAGATCATGGTAGTCCCGGCAGGCCATCTCGCAGGTCTTGCAGCCCGTGCAGCGCCGCTGGTCGAACGAGAAGCCGAACTGATGATGCGGGTCGCCCGAGGAACCCGCGCCAGATACGATCGGCATCTTCGCGCGCGTCATCGCGCCACCTCCCCTCGTCCCGCTGCCTCACGCCGCGCCGCTTCCGCCCGCTCGGCATCGGTCAAGGGGCGCAGACGGACCAAGCACGAGTTGTGGGGGTTGCCGTGCGACCACGCCGTCGGCTCGTCGGAGGAGACCGTGTTGGCGCAGCCGCCCCAGTCGAGACGATCCCCCCACATGTCCGCATCGTGCCACGCGCCCTCCGGCAGCGCTACCACGCCCGGCATGATGCGCGGCGTCACCCGCACTCGGCATACGAGGGCGCCCCGATCGTTTTCGACGACCACCAAGCCGCCCGAGACAAGCTGAAGTCGTTCGGCATCGACGGGATTCACCGACAGGCGCCGGGGCGCCACGACCGCAAGCTCAGGTACGTTGGCGAACGACGAGTGTGCGCTCTGGCGCCCGTGGCAGCTGATCATCTGGAAGGGATAGGGGCCGACAAGCGCCGCCTCGGCGCCCTCGGGCGCGGCGATATACGCCGGAATCGAGCTTACGGGAAGACCCGGGTCGGCCGCCAAGAGCTCCGCGATCTTTTGGTCGTATATCTCGATCTTCCCCGAGGGCGTGGGCAAGGGGCACCCCTCCGGATCGCGTCGGAAAGCGGCATAGGCCACCGTCTCGCCCTCGTAGGGACGCCGCACGATTCCCCGTTCGGCCAGCTCGCGCAATGCCTCGTCATCATGGGCGAAGCGGCTCTCGCGCAACCGCAGCCCATCCATCTCGCCCAACGTGGAGGCACCTTCGCAAAAGGCCTCTTCCACCCCAAGCCGCCGCGCAAGATCGCGAGCCACGTCCCACGCGCACCGGCGATCGAACGCATTGCCGCCCCATGATGCGGCAATGATGACGCCGCGCACGCCGTCGGAGTTCCCCGACGACACGAGCACGTCGCGCTCGGCCTGAGCCACATCGGGCAGTACGATGTCGGCATATCTCATGGAATCGGTCATCATCACGTCGATGCCCACGATGAACTCGCACAGGCTCTCGTCGGCGAGGATCTCGTGAGTCCGATTGACGTCGGCGTGCTGGTTGGTGAGCGCGTTTCCCGCATGATTGATGATCAACTTCACCGGCGAGGGCAGACGCGCGGCGCCACGCACGCCGTCGGAGGCCGTAAGAGCGCGCCCCCGCTCGACCGCGCGCGACCAGAGAAACGCGGGGATGGCCACATCAACCGGGTTCTCCCCCACTGGATCATCGGGAAGGACAGGCCGGAAAAGCCGCTCGCGGGCGCCGCTGTTCGTGCCGGGAAGACCGAAGTTGCCCGTAAGCAGGGAAAGCAGGCAGATCGCTCGGGCCGATTGCTCGCCGAGGGCCGTGCGCTGCGGGCCCCATCCCTGCATGATGAACGCCCGCCTTGCGCCGGCCAGCTCGCGCGCGAAAGAGGCGATGCGCGCCGAGGGGCACCCGGTGATGCGCGCGGCCCACTGCGGCGTTTTCGCCACTCCGTCCGGGCCCTCCCCCAGCACGTAAGCGCGGTAGCTCTCCGAGGCGGGTGCGCCCGCGGGCATCGTCGCGCCGTCGTAGCCGATACAGTACCGATGAAGGAATTCCTCATCGGCAAGGCCCTCGGTGATGAGCACCCAGGCCACGCCGGCCACGAAGGCCGCATCGGTGCCGGGGCGGACGGGGATCCACGCATCGCTCTCGCCTGTCGCCGCATCGCTCTGGCACGGATCGATCGCGATTACCCTGAAAGGGCGCCCCTCCCTCGCGGCCTCCTCGCGCGCCTGCGCGAGACGATGCGCTCCGCTCGCCCCGCCCATGCGCGTGAGCGCCGGGTTGGCGCCGAAAAACACCACCAGATCGGCATGGGACGCTTCGGAAAGCAGCGAGCCGGTGTAGTAGCCGTCATCGCCGTACAGCGACATGCACGCCGTCTGCAGCTGCATGCAGCTGTAGTCGCCATAGATGCCCAAGTGTCCGCCGTAACAGTTCATCAGCCGTTCGAACGGCGAGCCGGAGCCCGACCATATCGCCGTCGCATAGGGAAGGAGCACCGCCTCGTTGCCCCACTGCGCCACCGTGTCGCGGATGCGCTCCGCAATCTCATCGAGGGCCTCATCCCAACTGATAGGCTCGAACTGGCCCGACCCTCTCGGCCCCACCCGGCGCAGCGGCTCATTCAGGCGATCGGGGCTGCCCAGCCAATAGCGCAGGGCCCGACCACGCAGGCACGCGCGCATCTGCAGATTGCCGGGCTCCTCGTCGCCGCAGTCGGTTTCCGTCCAGAGGATCTCGCCCTCGCGCGCCCGAAGGCGCAGCGCGCAGCGGGATCCGCAGTTCACCGCGCAGGTCTGCCACACCTCGCGCGACCCGTCCCGCCCAGACGACCAACCCTCGCGCCTCACCATGAAAGCTCCCCCAGCTCGTCGAGGGCCGCGTCCTCCAGCTCGAGCAGGTGCTTGAGGGCACGCTGCACCGCCCGCTCTTCCACTGCCTCGCCGAACATCGACACGAGCACGGCGTACAAGTCGTCGGCCACATCCTGCACGCAGAGCATCCCCTGCGGCGTGAGCTTGAACAGGATGCCGCGCGCATCGCGGTCGTCGGGAACGCGCACGAGGTAGCCCTGCTCCTCCAGGCGAACCGAGGCGGTGGTCACATAGGCCCGGCCCGTCCGCAGGAAGGCCACCACATCGCGGGCGCGCAGCATCCTCGTCGCCGTGCGGCGCTTCGGGTAGAGCTCCAACAGGAAACGGAAATCGGTGAACGACAGCGACGTCGCCTTCTTGATCGCGACCAGCACGGCGCCGTGGAGCATGGCCGTCGCCGCCAGCCCGCGCCGGGCGTCGAACACCCCGACGGACTCGCCCGCACGAGAACCGCTCGCGTAGTAACTCCCCGGGAGGGAGAACGCCCTCCGGAGCAAGTCAGCCAAAACGGCGCGCTCCTCATCGGCCAGTCCGCCCACGCACAGCGCGAAGAACACATTCAAGCGCTTGGTCAGCTCCATCGTTCTCTCACGGCCGGCCCGCGTCAATTCGATGCAGCCGTCCTCGCAGGGCCTGACGAGCCCCTGATCGGCAAGAACGGCCACTGCCTCATCAACATCGGAAGGCTTCAGTACCAAGAGCCGCGCGACGCGCACCGGGCGCACATGCCCGGACTCGGGCAGCGTCAGCTGCTCCAGAAGGCGAAATTGAAGTTGGGTCATCTGCTTGGGAAGGAGTTTGGCCACGCCCCGGTTCGCCTTGGCGAGCACGGCGCACCACAAGGTGACGCTATGGGCCTTCGCGTAGTCCACCCGTGCCGCCCCCTTCCGCCTTCGTGTCCGATCGGCGCAAAGAAAGCGCCTGCGTCTGCGGCATTATAGCGCACGCAGGCACAGGCGCTCGGCGAGAAAGCGCTCTTCTTTAGGCTGCACAGGTTGATGCGCTCGGCGAGAAGGCCCGCACAACGCCAAGCAGACCCTCGGCGAGATCGGCCAGCAGACCGTAGTAGGTCGCCCCCTCCTCATAGAGCGCCGTCGTAAACCGCCCGAGCCAGGGGAGCAGGTCGATCTCCACGAACGATTCCAGCAAAGCCGCCTCTTCCGTCCCCGCAGGGCCGCCCGAGGCCGCCCGCCGAGCAAGCTCGCTGCAGTAGAGAAGCTCGATACCGATATGATCGGCGTACTGGTTGTTCTCGTTCGACACCTCGAGGGCCGCCTGGCGAAGACGCTCCCGCATGCGAAACGTCGGCTCGCCGAACCCGTTCGTCACGCCCTCCTGCACGTAGAAGGACTCCCACGGCGCCACCGCCGGCTCCGGCGGCCCGATGAACAGGCGCGCGTACTCCACCGAGACAGCGCGCACGCGCTCGGCGCGCGGCACGTTCTCGCCCTCGGCCGCCCAGGCGAACAGCCCATCGAGGGCACACGCCGCCTCCTCGCTCCCGAAATCGGGGAAGGCCGCCCAGAAGGCCCGGTCGAGCGCCGCATCGGACGTCTGGCTCATCGGGGCGAGAAACGAATTTCCCACAAAGGCCAGGGCACGTGCCAGCTCATCGGCGGCGGCCTCCGCATGTTGCGCGGCCTTTTCACGCTCCAAAGTGCACTCCATGACGCATTCCCTTCCTTCTCCTCGATCCTACTTCTCGCGACGCTCCACGATCAGCTTGCTCGCGAGCACCATGAACGCCAGGATCACCAGCGAGATCACGCCGGCGACCACGAGGATCTCGATCGGCGTGGGGGCATACGAGCTCAGCACCGCGAACGACGCCGTGCCCGTCGCGTGCGCCGCCTCGCTCGAGCCGGAGATGATGCCCGGCGCTCCCATCACGTTGGGAACGATGAAGGCAGTGAACAAGAGCCACACGCGCTTGCAGAACACACCCACCACGATGAGCACGCAGGCCACGTTGATCAGCACGGCGCTCTGGCGGTTCTTCGCGAACACGAGGATGCAGAACGGAATCACCAGACCGCAGATGATCTCGAACCAGAAGAAGGGAGCGGTGGGCCCGGTCGTCAAAAGCGCCAAGGTCTCCGCTCCAGCCGCTCCGGGATAGGCCATAGTGAGCACTTCGCAGAAGATGAAGAACGCGTCCACTGCCACGCACGTGCACAGAAGGCCGGCGAGCATGGCCATAAGCTCGCGAGAGGTGTCGTAGATGCCGGCCTTCTTCAGAACGCCGAGCACGACGAGCAGAAGCGCAAGACCCGAGTCCATGGCGCTTGCCACGAAGATGGGGGCCATGATGGCCGTATACCAGCCCTCCTTGGCAGCCTCGAGGCCGAAGATCCACGCCGTTACCGAGTGCACCAGGATGGCGCAGGGAAGCGCGAAGCGCGACACGATGGACACGGCGTGCTGGTTGCCGCGCGTCATAAACACGAGGTAGAACACGTTGATGATGAGGTAGCAGGTGATGACGCACACGTCCCACAGAAGCGGGGAGGTCGGATTGGGGCCGGTCAGGATGCGCCACACGCGCTGGATGCCGCCCAAATCGATGAGCACGAACATGCCCGCCGCGCAGATGCACACCGTGGAGAGGATGATGGCGGGAAGCGCCACCGCCTTGAACTTCGTGATATGGAACACGCTCGCCGAGGAGGCCACGATAAGGCCGCCGGCGGAAAGCCCCACGAAGAACATGAAGTTGGTGATGTAGAGGCCCCACGAGGTGCCGTTGTTCATACCCGTCACCGTCAGGCCGAAGATGAGCTGGTACACCCAGCACCCCACGCCCACGGCCACCACGACGGCCAGGATGGCCGCCAGGACTTTGTATCGCTTGATCAGTTCCATGAGAGCCTCCTATTCGAAGTAGTGAACGGACGGACGGGTGCCCTGGTTCTCCAGAAGCGTCCATGCCTTGCGGTTCAGGATGGTCTGGGAGATCTCGCTGTCCGGATCGTCCAAATCGCCGAAGATGCGCGCATGGGCCGGGCAGCACACGACGCACATGGGTTCCTCGCCGCGATCGGTGCGCTCACGGCACAGCGTGCACTTCTCGGCCACGCCCTTGGGCCGCACCGGCACTTCGGCATCACCGTAGTTGGCGCCCGTCACGCGCACCGGCGTCTGCCAGTTGAAGTTGCGCGCGTTGTAGGGGCAGGCGGCCATGCACATGCGGCAACCGATGCACTTGTCATAGTCGATCTCCACGCGGCCCTTGTCGTCCTTGTAGGTGGCGCCGGTGGGGCACACGCGCTGGCACGCCGCGTTCTGGCAGTGCTGGCAGGCCACGGGCAGAAACGTACGCGTCACATTGGGATAGGTGCCGAGCGCGCCGTCCACAACGTCACAGTCCTCGGTGAGCACGCGGTTCCAGAGCATCCCCTCGGGCACGTTGTTCTGCATCTTGCACGACAGGGCGCAGGTGTGGCAACCGACGCAGCGGTCGAGATTGATAGCAATGGCTAGTCTGGTCATGATGTCCCTCCTACGCTTTCTCGATCTCGACGAGCGTGTCGGAGAACGGGATCACCGGACCGCACATGAGGTCGTAGCCGCGCTCGATCATCGTGTTGTTCGTAACATTCTGCAGGTTGCCCGCGACGGTGTAATCGGCCGTGGCCGCCTCGTAGATGCGCACCGAGCCGGGACGAATGGCGTTGTTCGCGGCCGCGTGCACCTTAAATTCGCCGCGATCGTTGAACACGCGCACCACATCGCCCGTCTCAAGGCCGCGGCTGGCCATATCGGCCGGGTTCAGCATGACGAGGGGCTCATACATCAGCTGGAGCCAGTCTGAATCGTAGAACTGGTTGTGGATGCGGAAGCGCGTGCGCGTGTTGGTGAGCTGTAGCGGGAACTGCGCGCGCAAAGACTCGTCGGCGATCTCGGTGCAGGGCTCCCACTGGGGCAGCTGCTGATCGAAGGGGACCATGCCGTCGTAGTACAGCTCCATGCGGCCCGTCGGCGTCGGGAACACCTGATCGGGCACAACCTCGCGGATGACCTCGCGATCGGGCACGGGCCACACGGCGCCGTTCTCCGAGATCTTCTCCACCGTAAGCTCCGACACCCACGGCTCAGTCGAGGTGGACAGAATCGCGTTGCAGCGATCGACCGAGCTTTCGGGGATGCCGGCCTTAAGACCGAGGCGGCTCGCCAACTCGCGCTGGATCCACAGGTCGGTGCGCGCCTCGAAGAGCGGGTCGATGATCTTCTCCTGGATGACGATCTGGCTGTAGCCCGCCTTCACGTTGCCGAACGGCTCGTCGTACTCGAAGCGCGACGTGCACGGCAAGATGTAGTCGGACCATTTCGCGCCCTCGGTGAAGTAGGGGTCCATGGTCACGATGAAGTCGAGCGTATCGGCCCAGTCGCACGTCACATTCATGTTGGCCAGATGCTGCGCCACGATGTCGCCGCAGAAGATGGCCGCATGGCAGTTGTTCTCCCGGTAGGGCATGTCGTAGATGCTCACCTCGGACGCCGCGGCGGCCCAGTCCTCCGGCAGCGCCCACGCGCCGAGCGCCGGAGCGTAGCTGTTGTAGGACTGGCCCACGTAGACGCCCACGCCCGCGCCCGGCTTGCCCACGTTGCCCGTAATGGCCACGAGCACGGCGGCGGCATGCCCGGCGATATCGGCGTTGGTCATCTTGTCGTTGCCGCCCCACCCGAGCGCCAGCGACGAGGGGCCCTCGGCGTACTCCTCGGCCAAGCTGGCGATGCGCTCGGCGGGAATGCCCGTGATCTCGGCCGCCCAATCGACCGTGTAGGGCTTCTGGCCCTCCACGAGCACATCCCACACCGTGACCGCGTTGCGACCGCGCACCTGAGTCGTGCCGGAGATTGCCGGCGTGTCGCACTGGGTGTGGTGGACGGGGTTGCCGGTGACCGGATCGATGACGAAGTAGGGGTTCTGCTCGGGCGTCTCCGGCTCAGCTTCCGCCGCCTCATCGACCGGCGCGATCTCCTCGTGATCGCGGATGAGCAGACCCGTCTCGGCATCGACGAGGAACGGCATCGTCGAGTGCTGCGCCATGAAGTCCTCGTCGGCAAGATCGTTGTCGATGATGTGCGAGATCATGCCCAAAAACAGCGCCGCATCGGTGCCGGGCTCGATGGGAATCCACTCGTCGGACTTCGAGGCCGTCGTGGAGTAGTGCGGATCGACCGTCACCATGTGCGCGCCGGCTTCCTTGGCGTCGAAGAACGTGAACACGTTGGGCAGGCTCGACTCGCAGTAGTTCGACCCCACGGTGAGCACGAGCTTCGAGCGCTGCCAGTCGCGCGCCTCGGGGGCGCACATCGCGTATCCCGCGCCGAAGCCCATGGCCGGGTCGAGCCCGTTGCCGGTGCCAACATCGATGCCGTCGAAACCGCCGGTCTGCGCGCCCAGCATGGGGGCAAGGAAACCGAAGTCGGCCTCGGCGGTGGCCAGCACCATGATGGAGTCGCGGCCGTAGGCGTCCTGCGTGGTCTTGATGAGCTCGGCGACCTCGTCGAGCGCCTCATCCCAGCTGATCGGCTCGAACTGTCCGCTTCCGCGCTCGCCGACGCGCTTGAGCGGCGTCTGCACGCGGCCCTTTCCGTAGATGTGCGCGACCTCCGAGATGCCCTTCAGGCAGATGGTCTGGAAGTCGGGGTTGCCCACGCCGTTGGGCTGGACCTTCACCATGCGCCCGTCGCGCACCGTGCACGCCAGCGAGCACATGCCCCCGCAATGGCTCTGATGGTAGGTGCGCGCCACATGCTCCTCGGGCGCGGCCTCGGCCGAAGCGGGCGCCAGCCAACCGTCGGCAGTCGCCATGCTCGCCACGCCGGCGAGCCCCGCAACGCCGGCCGCAGCGCCGGCGGTCTTCAGGAAACCGCGACGCGTCAGCCGTCCGCGCGTGCTTGAAGACTCGGTCATCTCTCCTCCTTGCTCTCGCTTTCAAACAGGTTTTGGAACCGCGCAAAAGTATAGGAGCGAAGGGCGCGAAATTCTAGGAAACAAGTTTTTTACTTATAGGATTTGACCTGGATTTTTACAAAAAATTGAAGGTATTTTGGTAAACAAAAGGAGGCGATGCGCTTTCGCTATAATCTAGTGAAACCCACGAGCGCATTTGACGAGAGAGCGAGCGCGAGCATGCACAGGCACACCCCCATCAAAGTGAGGTACGGCGAGACGGACATGATGGGGGTGGTCTACCACGCGAACTACCTGCTGTACTTCGAGGACGCGCGTATCGACTTCCTTGACGCGGTGGGGTTCTCCTACAACGAGTGCATCGAGCAGCAGGGCTACATGAGCCCCATCCACGACGTGGAGATGCACTACCGCGCGCCGTTGCGCTACGGCGAGGCCGGCTTCGTGCGCACCTCGGTGGCGAAGAACCTGCCCATGCGCACCGTTTACCGCCAGCAGGTCTTCCGCGCCGATGATGCGGCGGGCACCGACGAGGCCGGCGAGCCGCTTTTGCGCGAGGGCGCCGCCCCGCTCGTGGACGCGCTCGTCACCGTGTGCGTCGTGGAGCGCGGCACCTTCAAGCCCGTCAGCCTGCGCCGTACCTTCCCCGAGCTGCACGCCCTCTACGAGAAGATCGCGGAAGAGGCGTAAGGGCTACTGCCGCGAGAGCAAATGCAGTTGAGGTGGAGCGGCCGAAGCCGCCCCCTGCGGATGAGACGGAGATATCAGTGCCAGCCAAAGCCATCCCTCCAACTGCTTGGCAAAAGTTACAAAAGACGCAAAAGATGTCAAGGAGGCCTCCGAGATGACCAACCCCTTCACCCCGACGTTTGGCGTCATCCCCGCCCACATGGCAGGTCGCGAGCATATCATTTCTGAACTTATCCGCGCTCTGGAGGCCGGTCCGGGCGACCCGGGCCTCACGACCATCCTGACGGGCGCTCGCGGCACGGGAAAGACCGCACTCCTCTCGTATTTGGCCGATGAGGCCTCCTCCAGGGGCTGGATCGCGGCCAACGTGTCGGCGCTCCCCGGCATGCTCGACGAGACTCTTCAGCAAACACTCAAATACTCCTCTCATCTCATAAGACTATCTTCGGGAAAGACTGGGGTAACCGGACTGGAAGGCCCAGAGCTCGGTCCATATTCTCAGCACAGCACAAAAGCCAGCCGCAGGGAGGGAAAGCGGCTGGCTTTGAGCCAGAGGGTATTGCGCGGTTACGAGATGGTTGGACGGCACCTTACGCCAGGCAGCTGCGGACGCTGATGCGACCGAAGGTCATGGCCTCGCCGAGGCGCTCAAGCCTGGCAGGACGAGAGAGAGTATAATCGGAACCGTAATGGACGATACGCCAACCCCATCCAGAGAAGACGAGTCATGAGCCGAGTTGCCACCTCTACCGACGAGACCCCAAAACCCGCATGCTTCCTATCGCGCAACCTGCGCCTCGCTGGCTCCGCCGTGCTCTTGTGCCTCTGGTGGGGATCGTTGCACAAGGCGCTGCAACTGGATCTCCGATCCATATCCCTGCACGCAATCGCGCCCTGGCCTTTTCATGACCTCGCCCTCAGCGGCAATACCATAGCCGCCCTTTCGACTGCGCTCGGAATCATCGGAGGCTGCCTGCTGCTTTTTCTCGCCTGTCGGCGCAGAGAGGGCATTCTTCGCAGTCGCAAAGCCCAGCAGCAACTCCTCCTCATCGAGATGATTCTCAGCGCCCTCTTCTACCTCGCTATTTTGATCCCCGTTGACACTCCCAAGATTTGCTCTGTTCTCTATGGGGGAGTCTGCGCCTGCGCGGTGGGAAACATCGCTATCATTGGGGGCAAACTTGAAACCTTCGACAACCGACAGGTTGTAACCGTTGCGCTCTTCGGTTTAGGTGCAGATATGATACTTGCGCCGACCTTCCCGCCCCTGTTCGCTCACGCGCCCCTCCTCGCGGCCTTTTTCTCCCTTGCATGCGTGGCGGGGCTGGCTCTCCTGAATCGGCGCCTCGACGGAGGCAGCTGTCCCTCGGAGAAGACGACTTGGATCGCTGAGCTTAATCGTATGCCGGTCTTCCTCGCCTTCACGCTTTTCGCCTACGGCTTCGTGTTCGGAGCTGCTGAGGTTCTTCGGGGGCAGCTTTCCGACAGCAGCCCTTTTGGCTGCCTCTCCGATATCTCTAGCACGGCCATCGCCGTCATCGTGCTTACCGTTCTATTCTACGGACGCCCCGCCAGCGTGGAGCTATGGTCTCGGCTGCGAGGAACGGTCTTTCCCCTTGCACTTATCGGGGTGGCCCTCATGCCGGCCACCGCTCAAGGCTCGCTTGTCGTTATTGGCGGATCTGACCTGCTTTTCTACGCGTTTTTGGCGGCCATCTGTGTCGATGTGGTCCAGCTAACCGGTATCGGAATTGCCCTCATCGTGGCCAACGTGCTGTTTTGGAGAGCCCTCGGTGCTTTCACCGGGATGTTTGCCATCCTGCTGGGCGGCAGCCTCCAATCGCTTTCGCCCGAATCCTATTCCCTCCTTGCCGCGCTCATCATTGCCGCCCTATCCGCCGCGACGCTGTGGATCGGATCCGACGAGCAGATCCGCAAAAACTGGGGACTGCGGCCCAAGCTCGCTCCCAAGCAGTTCAACGATGCCGCCGTTCAGCATCGCTGCGAAGTTCTTGCCGCCACCTATCGACTCACACCTCGAGAGACGCAGTTCATCACCGCTTTAGCCCAGGGGCGTCGCCCGGCAGAGATTCAGGCCGCCGAGAACGTAACCATTCACACCGTTCGCGCCCACATCCAGCACGCCTATGGGAAGCTCGGCATCCACTCAACAGCCGAACTCCAAGCGCTCTTGAAAACAGTTCCCCTCGACGAGGGGAAGCTCACCAGGTAACCCTTCTTGGCAGGTCGCGCGCAGCCACCAGATACCGTAAGCTCTTTTCGAGTATTACGAAAAGCACTTTCGACCAGGCAGTTCTCATCATTTCTTGCTATTGTTAACAATTGATAAGAAGCGCTCTTCATCTACATCCCTTTTAGACCTTGCCATCTCGCAGCCCTCTCCCGCAAAGTAGTTTGCAGAAACCGCGGGGCGCACGGCGCACCCCGCAGAGAAGGGCGCGGCTGCGCGCCAGGGAACTTGAGCAGAGGAGCCGATCTATGCCTGAGAAAAAGAAGAAGCGAGCAAGCCTGTCATCATTCACCATCATTTTGAGCATATTGGTGGGCCTCGCCATCGTCACCGTCATCATGGGGGCAATGGGAGTCGAAGGAGTTCAAGGCGCCACCTTGTCTGATGTGCTCACTGCTCCTGTTAAGGGCTTCCAGGGAGCCATGGGCGTCTGCATCTTTGTCATGGTGCTCGGCGGTTTTCTGGGCATCGTCACCGAGACGGGCGCACTTGACGCCGGCATTGCCGCCCTCGTGCACAAGCTCAAGGGCAACGAGCTGATGCTCATCCCCATCCTCATGTTCGTCTTCTCAATCGGAGGCACCACCTACGGCATGAGCGAAGAGACGGTTCCGTTCTACCTGCTGCTCGCCGCTACCATGGTGGCCGCCGGCTTCGACTCGCTCACCGGCGCGGCCGTGGTGCTCCTCGGCGCCGGTTGCGGTGTTTTGGGCTCCACGGTGAACCCGTTCGCCGTGGGCGTGGCCGTCGACGCGCTTGCCGGCGTGGGCATCGAGGTGAACCAAGCCATTATCATCGTACTCGGCATTATCTTGTGGCTCGTGACCTTAGCTATCGCCACCGTCTTCGTCATGCGCTACGCCAAGAAGGTCAAGGAGGACAAGGGGTCTTGCTTCCTGTCGCTCCAAGAGCAGGAAGCTATGATGGAGGAATGGGGTCTTGAGGCCTCCGAGCGAGAGGCCCGCTCCAATGACGAGGCGAACGCTCCCACGATGACGGGCCGCCAGAAATGGTCGCTTGCCGTTTTCGCATTCACCTTCGTCGTCATGATCGTCGGCTTCGTCCCCTGGGGCAGCTTCGGCATCGACGTCTTCGATGCCGGCGCGGCCTACGAGGAAGTGGTCACGCCCGTAACCGGCGAGGAGATTACCGCCGCCTACGACGAGGCCAACGGCACCGTTACCACGCTGGAGGGCGAGGTTGCCGGCGAGGCCGTCATCACCGAGGAAATCTCCCCCGCCTGGTCATCGGTCCTCACGGGCATTCCTCTGGGCGGCTGGTACTTCGACGAAGCGTCCACCTGGTTTCTGCTCATGACCCTTGTCATCGGAATTATCGGCGGCATATCAGAGGCCCGCTTCGTCCGCGCCTTCATCAACGGCGCTGCTGACATGATGTCGGTTGTACTGGTTCTCGCCCTGGCTCGCTCGGTGGCGGTGCTCATGGCCGAGACCGGCCTGGATATGTGGATTCTAGAAAACGCGGCGAATGCGCTGGCGGGCATGTCGGCCATCGTCTTCGCGCCCTTGTCCTTCCTCCTGTACGTGGTCATCTCCTTCCTCATCGGCTCGTCCTCGGGGCTTGCCACGGTCTCGATGCCCATCATGGGCGGCCTGGCTCACCACCTGAACTTCTCCGTAGAGGCCATGGTCATGACGTTCTCGGCAGGCAACGGACTCGTGAATCTGCTGAATCCCTCCTGCGGCGCCATCATGGGAGGTTTGGCCTTGGCTAAGGTCGAGTACACCACCTGGGTGAAATTCATCGCGAAGTTGTTCTTGGTGCTCGGCATCGTCTGCATGGTCATCTTGACAGCGGCCACGGTCGTCTTGTCCTAAGCGATGAAGGAGCATCCCGTGACTGAACTTACCGTTATCCGCTGCAACCACAACTACAACGCCTGGAAGGCCGTCCGATCGGAGGTAGGCTGGGCCTTCGCCGGTACCTTCCGTTCTTTCGAACGTCCCACGGCCGCCGACGCCGTGGCCTCCGGCGCACTGTCCGGCGTGCCCTGCAAGACCGTCGACATTACCGATGCGGCTTGCAGTATCGCTCCCTGGGACACCCTTCCCCGGGCGATGTCCGACGCCGTGTGCGCGGCGGCCACCCGCGGCGACAAAGTGCTATCGCTGAACGGCTACTGCATGCTGGCCCCGGCGGTAGCTGGAGGCCTCATGCGCGGACTTCCTGCCGGCACGAGGCTCGGGGTCGTGTGGCTGGACGCTCATTACGACAACGTGGTGCTGGAAGCTACCGAAGCGCATGAGACAACGCTCGTAGGCATCCCGCTTTCCACCCTCATCGGTGCCACCGCCTCAGCGTGGCGAACCACGTCCTGCAAGATGCCCGAACCACTGCCCGCATCGTGTCTTCTTCACGCTGACGGCCGCGTGTGGGTTCCCGAGGAACGCGAAAGCGCCTTGGCCTCGGGCATGCGCATTGTAGAGGAGAGCGAGTTCGCCGATTTGGAACAGTGGAAGCGCCACGTAACATCGTTGGCCGACGCGGTAGACGCCCTCTACGTCATGTTCGACGCCGATATCATGGCGGCCGAGTGGGTGCCTGGCTTTTACCGTGCCGAGCCGGGCGGCCTGTCCCGCGAAGAGGTGCTCGAGCGCCTGGCCTGCGTGATGGAAACCGGCAAGGTTGTCGCCGCTTCCACCTGGTGCTTCGATTTTGACCGGGAGCCCGAGGCAGTTCGCGTCAACGCCGAATCCCAGGGCGCCGTCGTCCAGGAGATCCTCACAGGCTGGGGATTTTCGAGCTAAGCGAGTCGAAGAGCCCCATTGCAAAGCCAGCCGCAGGAAGGGAGCGGCTGGCTTTCTTTCTAGGAGCAAGAGAAAGTTAGCTTGCGAAACTCCTTGCAAGATTTGCCTCCCAAAACCGCGACAGCACGAGCGATCAGATGCCCGAAGATAAGTCGCTCGACGATATTGCTGCCGGCCTACTCTTCGTCGATGAGGTGCAAAAGTTCCTCGCGCTTGTTGATGCCGAGCTTGCGGTAGATGTTGCGCACGTGGGTGCGCACGGTGCTGATGGAGAGCACGAGCGACTTCGCGATGCAGGCCGGGGTGAAGCCACGCGCCAGATACACGAGCACCTCGGCCTCGCGGGGCGAAAGGCCCCGGGCTTCGGTCACCTTGGCACAGCGGGCCTCCAGGGTGTTCTGCATGCTCGGCTCGGCGAGCTGGAAGGCGTCGCCGGGCGCATCGGCGCGGGCAGGAAGTACACACTCGTCGGAGGCTCCCGCGATTGCAGGCGCGTCCTCATATGCCGCGCGATCGCCCGAGGCGGTCCGGGCGTCGCCTGCAGCCGGATGCACGGCAGGAGCCACTCCTTCCGCAACGGCCGATTCGCGGGGTGCAACCAGCTCGCTCCACGACGTGCGGCCGAGGAATATCAGAAGCACCGCCACGAAGGCGCCGGTGAGCACCGTAAGCCAGGGGGCGAAGTCATCGGTCACCGCGAGCACTTGGGAGAGGATCTGTCCCAAAAACGCCGCAGCCGCGGCCACGCCGCAGGCGAAGCCCGACGCCACATTCGCCGGCAATTCGCGGTTGCGCACCACGGCGAGCAGCACCGCGCACCCCAGCAGGGCGAGGACGATGTAGAACACGTAGAGGGCCACCACCGAGGCGTCCCGCGGGAACGTGCCTGCGGGAAACGCGCCCAGCACTACGAACGCCGCCGCCATAAGGGGCACGAGGATGCGGTAGGACCAGGGCAGCAGGGGCGTGCGCCCCCACAAAAAGCAGACGCCGAACATCACGAGCGCCGCAACCGCTCCCCCGAGAAACGACGCCTGCACGACGCCGAAAGCGCTATGGGCCATCACGTCGGTCATGAACGCGTACACGGCGAACCCCAGAAGGGGCAGCCAGGTCACCGACACGAGGCGGCGCATCGTGTCGGCGGGACGGGCGAGAGGAAGCGCAGGGTCGCCCATGCGGGCGGCCACCGGCGGCACGACGACTCCCGCCACGAGCAGCAGGCAGAACACGGGGACGAGCGCCGAGGGCGGCAGCAGCGCGAGAATCCAGCCGACAAAGGAGGCCGTCAGCACGACGAAAGCGCACAGGACGAGGGCCTGGTCGATGGGGACGGCCACGGCTCGGGCCCATTCCGCCACCAGCAGGGGCAGCGCCGCCCCCGCCAAAAGCCCCGCGCCTACGGCCGCCGCCGGCAGCGGCATCGGGGCGAACAGAAGGCCCACGGCGCCCATCGTGCCGAGCAGGTAGGCTGCGGCCGCGATGGCAGTGACCCGGGCGCGTGCGAACACTTTGCGCGGGCGCTGCAAGCCGCGCAGGAGCACCACGACCGACGAGGTGACGGCGGCGAGAAGCAGCGCGAACAGAAACGTGTCGGCGATTACCTCGAACTGAGGGGCCTCGGCGAACGCCCCGATAGTCGGTGCATGGGCGGGCAGCGTGGCCACAAAAGCAACGAGAGCGAGATGAATAGGGCGCAGGGCGAGCGGGGCGTGTCCATCGTCGCCGGCGTCGCGCAACGCGAAACCCTCCATGGCCTTTCCGCCTCCTTTCTTCGCTCCGGTACCTAGACGAGATGTCCGCACATCGCCGGACGATCGTGCGACACAGCGCACCGAGCCGGCGCGCTCCCTTCCAAACGCCGATTCTAGCATCGCCGCGGGATAGCGCCCGTCGATCCGGGAACTCGTGGCCGACCTGTGATAATGCAACCGGACGCATCTGTTTCCGACTGCGTTTTCCACAATACCCAAAAAGTGCGATGCCCTTACCCATAAGCGGCGATGGCGCCCGACGGCCGCGCTCCCTATAGTGGACGTCGTTCCTCTTGGAGGCGGACTCCCACGACTTGGTCTTCTGGGGCCATTGAGGCCAGGCCGCTCCGCCTTCACCAAGGGCTATGCGGGAACCTGGCGCAGCGCGCCGGGAACTCGAGGGGCGGCGGTTCTCCTTTCTGGCCGCCGCCCGCTTTCTTTACCTTGTGCTAACTCGGAACGGCCGCGTATCATCAGGGGGACCGCGGCCGGAATCGCAGGGCCGCCGCGTCGGAGAGAGACGCAGCGGCCCTTCTTTTTTCGGCGAGGCCACTCTAGAACGGGCTCGTATAGAGGCGCAGGCCGTCGGGGAGGCGCACGAGACCGGCATCCTGGAGCCACGAAGCGGCCGGAGTGGCCAGAACATCGCGGCCGTTGAAGTGCTCGACGACGATCTTGCGTCGCGCGGCAGAGGCGCCCTCGCGCTTGAGGGCGGCGCGCACCGAGGCGACCAGGGCGGCGACGGCCGCCTCCAGCAGTTTTTCGTCGCCTGAAAACGCCAGCAGCGATTTCAGACGCGGCGCGGCCCAGAGCACCGGCACACCGTCGGCGATGACCACCATCGCCCCCTCGCGGCGGGACGGCCGCGCGGCCACGACGGCGGAATCGACCGCAGGGGCGTCGCCCGCCGCACCCCACGCCACGTCGGGCCAGGAAATGCCGGCGCCGAAGAGGCACGCGGGGTCGTCGGCGGGAAGCGCGACGAGGGAGACGGGCGCTGACGCATCCGCAGGCTGGGCGAAGGCGCGCAGGGTCTCCACGGTCTCGCGCTGGGCAAACTGGGCCGGCCCCATGTCCTCCACGAACATGCCGCGCGCCAGATCGCCCGCGTCCTCCATGGCCTTGAGCACCGGGTACAGCGTCGTAAGCCCGCCGGGCACACCTGCCGCCAGCGCGATGTCGCGCGTCACAACCCCGTAGCGGTCGAGCAGCGATTCCACCAGAGACACCGCTTGCACCGTGGAACTCTGGCCGCTCGGCGCCAGGGCCGACCAGCGCCCGGCGAGGGCGGCGTCGAAGGCGGTCGCCGCAACCTGGCGGCCCACCACGGCCGCACGGGCCGCCATGCGGGCCTCGCTGCGAAGAGACCGGCCCCGCCGGCTGCTCGCCCGCCGCCGCGAGGGCGAGGGCGTCTGGCCGCTGGCCGCGGACGCCGATGCCGCTGCGGCCAGCCCTCCGGCGCGGGGAAAACCCAGCCCATCGCTGGTCGCCTCCCCCTTCCACACGAGCCGCTGCAGCGCCTCGGCCACCTCGCGATCCGTCGGCGCCACGGGCCCGGTGAGCCGCGCGGCGCCATCCGCCAAGGCGCGAAATGGAAGCGGCCCTTGGGCTGCCAGCACGTGGCGCACGATGACATCCAGCGGAGGGTCTTCCAGGGCGCCTGCGTCATCTTGGCCCGGCTCGGCTACAGCGACTTCCGCCACGCCCGCCTGGGCGTCCAGGGACACTGGCGCCAGGGGCGAGTCCGTCGGGAAGAACGAGACGAGGTGCGCCTCCCCCGCTATCGACGCCGCCCACAGCACTTCGCCTGCGGCGATGAGCTCGTCCAGCATGGCAGGCCGATAGTCGGGCACGCGGGCCGGCAGCACGTCTCTCTCCCACTGCTCCATGGGAAGGGCCGCGCCCTCGAACTGCGCGATGACCTGGGCTACGCCGTCGATGCCCGCAAGCGTCGGCTCACCGGTGCGCGCGACGTCCTGGCAATCCAGCAGGAAGCGCACATAGGCGTCGGCGGGAACGGGGCGCACCGCCTCGCGGGCCCGGGCGAGGGACCGGCTGCGCAAGCGGGCGAGCACGGTGCCGTCCGCCCAGCGGTCGGGCCCGAGGCGCACGAGACGCCCCTCGGCGGCCAACCGCTCCAATGAATCCGCCGCAAGCGCCACGCCGACCCCCAGGCTAAAAGCGGCCTCTTCGCTGTCGAAAGGCCCGTGGGTGCGGGCGAAGCGGGCCGCGAGGCCATCCAGGGGGCGGGACAGCTTTCCCTCCCTCTGAGCCCAGGAGGGAACCGCAATGCCGAGCACCGCGCTCAAACGCGGGCCGTCATCGGCGGCGACCCATCTCTCCGCTCCGCCGATGACGGCGGGGAAAGCCCGCCGGTCCGCTTCCAAATTAGCAAGAAGAGCAGCCGCATCAGCGCCCGCGGAAAGAGCGCCCGCCTCGCCGTTCTCAGTGCGCGCAGCGACCTCCTCCACCGTGAGCGGCCCCAACTCCCGCAGAAGGTCGGCCACGCCTTCCGCGCCCCGCGCCTTCCAGCCCGCGACCGTCCGCTGCAGCTCGGCCACGGTGCGCGCCACCACCTCCGCATCCAGCATATCTTCCACAGCACCGGTGCCCAGAAGCTCGCCCAGAAGCACCGGATCCACGGACAGAAGCGATGCCTGGCGCTCGGCATGGGGCAGATCGCCCTCGTAGAGGTGCTCGCCCAGATACCCGAACACGAGCGGCGCCGCGAAAGGCGACGGCGCGGCCGTGCGAACTTCGCTCATCTTGATGGAGCCCGAGACAAGACCGTCCATCACCTCGCGCAGGGCCTGCAGGTCGAACACGTCCTGCAGGCACTCGCGCAGAGCCTCCAGAATGATGGGGAAATCCTCCTCGCGCCGGGCCGCCTCCAAAAGCTGACCGCCCTTGAGACGCTGCTGCCAGAGCGGCGCCCGCTTGCCCGGGGCCGTCGGCGCCATGAGCAGGGCCCGGGCCGCGCATTCACGGAAACGGGCGGCGAACAGGGCCGTGAACCCCACGCGCTCACGCACGATGGATTCCAGCTCGTCGGAATCGAAGCGGAACAGATCGCTTCCCGGTAGGGCGTCCTCGGCGGCGGGCACGCGCAGCACGATGCCGTCGTCGGAGGCCACCGCCTGCGGGTCGAAGCCCAGCGTGGAGGTAATGCGATGGGCCACGGCCAGCGCCCAAGGCTCGTGCACGCGGCGGCCGAAGGGAGAATGCAGAATGACACGCATATCACCCGTTTCGTCGGGGCATGCCTCCACCACGAGCCGCCGATCCGTGGGCACCGCCCCGGTACAGGCGCGCTGCGCCTCTATGAGAGCCGCCAAGTTGCGCAGGGCGTCCTCGTCCAGCCCGTCGGCCGTCAGGCGATCGCGCAGCGCCGGAGCCATGGTGCCCTCTTCCACATGCTCGACCAAGGCCTCATCCCGCTCGGCAGCGCGCGCAATACCGCCGTCGAGCGCCCGAACAAGAGCCCCCCGGGCGCGGCCCGTCTCGTAGGGGCGCCCAATGGCCTCGCCGTGCCAGAAGGGCAATCGCGCAGCGCGTCCCGGCGCCGCTTCCACAACAACTCGGTCGGCGCCGATCTCCTTGATGCGCCAGGTGCTCGTGCCCAGGGCGATGATGTCGCCCACCCGCGACTCCATCACCATCTCCTCGTCCAGCTCGCCCACACGCCGGCGGCCCTGCCGGGCGTCGCCCTCCGGCAGCACCACCGAGAACATGCCGCGGTCGGGAATGGTGCCCGCCGCCGTTACGGCCAGGCGCTGCGAACCGGGACGCGGCGCGAGCAGCCCCGTCTCGCGATCCCACAGGATGCGCGGCGCGAACTCAGCCACCTCGCCCGAGCCGTAGCGCCCGGCGAGCATGTCGAGCACTCCCTCGAAGGAGCGTCGGCCCAAATCGGCATAGCAGGCCGACCGCCGCACGCAGGCGAGCCACTCGTCGGCCGCCAGACCGTCCGGCGCCATGGCCACAGCGGCCACGGTCTGCTGGGCCAGCACATCGAGCGCATTGCGCACGAGCCGCGTGCTCTCGATGGCGCCGGCCTCCATGCCCTCGGCCATGACGGCAGCATCGATGACCTCCACCCGGGTACGCGGGAAGATGATGCCCTGGGAGCGGCCGCCCACCTGGTGGTTCGCCCGCCCCACGCGCTGCAGCCCGCTGGCCACCGAGGGCGGCGCGGCCACCTGCAGCACCAAATCGATGGAACCCATATCGATGCCCAATTCCAAGCTGGAAGTGGCCACCACGCAGGGCAGCTCTCCTGCCTTCAGCTCCCGTTCCACCTGCAGCCGCTTCTCCTTGGAGACCGAGCCGTGGTGGGCCTTCGCGATGACCACCGCGGGCTCGGTCACCAACGCCGTGGTAGAGCCGATGTCGGAACGGAAGCTCGCCCCCGGTGCCCCCCGCATGGCATCGGAGCCCGTGGGCACGCCGCGCACCGCATCATCGCCGAAAGCCGTCGCTTCCCCGCTGCCCGCGGCCGCCCAGAAGCCGGCCACCTCGGAATGGGGCGCGTCCAGACCGAGGCGCTTCGCGTACAGCTCGTTCAGCCGCGCCGTCAGCTTCTCGCACAAACCGCGCGAGTTCACGAAGACGATGGTGGATTTATGGGCCAGCACCTCGTCGAGAATGGCCGCCTCGATATGAGGCCAGATAGAGGAGCTGCCCAGGCGGCTGTCAGGATGCGGCGCGGGCGAGGCGCCCTCGGCCATGACGGCCCGCAGCGCCCGGTCAGATTTCCACGCGTTCTCGATAGGCGCCCGGCGCGGACCGGCGCCCCGCTGCCGCGTGCCGTCCCCGGCACCGGCAAATCCCCCGAAGGCGGGGACGGCCGTCATGTCGCGCACGGGCACGCGCACCGAAAGATCGAGACTCGGGGGCGCCTCCGTGGCTACCACCGTCACGGGCCGCACGCCGCCGAGGAACCGGGCCACTTCCTCGCGCGGGCGCACCGTGGCCGACAGCCCGATGCGCTGGGCCGGAGCCTCCAGCAAATCGTCCAGCCGCTCCAAAGACAGCGACAGGTGCGCCCCGCGCTTGTCGCCGGCCAGGGCGTGCACCTCGTCCACGATGACCGTCTCAACCGTGCGCAGCGCCTCACGGGCCGACGAAGTGAGCATGAGGTACAGCGACTCGGGCGTCGTGATGAGAATGTCGGGCGGATTGCGGGCGATCTTGCGACGCTCGTCGGCGGGGGTGTCGCCGGTGCGCATGGCCGTGCGGATTTCGGGGGCTTTCGCGCCACAGCGCGCGCTCTCGACGGCCGCCAGCTCGGAGATGGCCGAGAGCGGCCCCTGCAAGTTGCGGTCCACATCGGCGCCGAGAGCCTTCAGAGGCGATACGTACAGCACGCGCACGCCGCGAGCCCACTTCTCGCCTGTTTCAGCGACCCGAGCCTTCTCGCCCATGAGCGCGTCGATCGCCCACAGGAACGCCGCCAGCGTCTTGCCCGAGCCCGTCGGCGCTATCACGAGCGCGTTCTCGCCCCGCGCGATGGCCTCCCACGCCTCGCCCTGCACCGCCGTGGGCGCCCCGAAGGCATCGGCGAACCACCGCCGCACCGGTTCCGAGAACGAGGCCATGGCCTCAGCATCATCCATAGGTAAGTTCCCCTATCAACTACTGCTCTTAAGCCACGTCCACTGATGCAAGGTCTTTGTCGACAAGCCATCGCAAATAGTCGGAGCGCTTCATGCCTAAGCTATCCGCCCGCTTATCCATGCGCTCGATCTTCTGCTCGGTCTCCTTAAAGCCCACGAGCCTCAAATGCTCCCCAAACTTGAGGGGGCGCCCGACAACGACTTCGCCGACCGACACACCCGGGATCTCCCCCCGCACAAGCATGTCGTCCCATTCCTCGATCTGTTCCTGGGTAACACCAAAATAGTCTTCGATTTCCTTTGGGGACATGTTCTCAAAATCCTTTTTGGACATTACTGCCTCCTTGCAAGTCCGAGTTCCCGGAGAACACTTTTTGTAGGCGGCGTGAAAGCATGGTATATCAGCAGTACAGCTACCTACTTTCGTTAAACGAAATTATACTGCAGGGCGAGCGGCTCGGCAACAACCATCAACAAGCGTTGCCTCGCTGAAACCGTCTGAGAAAATGTGAAGGAAAACGGCCCATGACAGCCTCCTTTACATCGGACGGCTGTCCTTCGAGCACAGAAGTTAGGGATATACCCAGCCTTTAGAACATTTGTTTTCGTTCATTATAAGGGAACAGATGTTCTTGTCAAGAGTGAGTTTTGCCAACTTGCCTATGAAGCCGAGCTATTTCCCTCTCCCAGAGCGCCGTTCCTCCTTTCCAAGGCCACCCGCTCGAAAAGCCATTACAATGGAGGCGTCCGATGGAACGTGAACGACCGCGAGGGGAGAAATCGTGCGCAGCAACGATGTGGCGAAATTGGCCGGCGTGACCGTGCGCACGCTGCGGCACTATCACCAGCTGGGGCTTCTGTCCGAACCGCCGCGGCGCGCCAACGGGTACCGCGACTACTCCCCTGCCGACGTGGCCCGCGTGCTGCGCATCAAGCGCCTGGCCGCCCTGGGCTTTCCCCTCTCGCGCATCGGGGACGTTCTGGAAGAGATGGATGCCGAGGAGCACGCGACATCCGCGAGCGCCTTAGACGAGCTCGACCGCGAGCTGGCCCTCGAGATCGCAAGGCTGCAGGAACAGCGACGCACCATCGCCGAACTGCGCGCCGAGCACCTCGATCCCGACCTTCCCGTGCGCTTCGCCCGCATCCTGCGCAAGCTCGCCGGCGTGGACAGCCTCGCCGAAACCTCCCCCGACGACCGCACCGCCCTCATCGTCGCCGCGCACCTCTACGACGAGAAGGAGCTCGGCGAGCTGGAGCGCGTCGTGGATACCATCGCAAGCGAGAGGCTCGTGGAGGCCATGGAACGGCTCGACGAGAAGCTCTGCGCCCTCGCGCCCGATGCCCCCGAGCAAGAGCGCGCCACACTCGCCGCCGAGTCCCTCGAGACGCTTGTCCCCGTCATCGCCTGCTTCGATGCCGCCAACTGGCTGCGCCCCGCCACCGACCGCGAGCGATTCCTGGACGAAATAGCCTTCGCGGGCTACAACGAGGCCCAGCAGGACGTGTACGACCGCATCGAGCGCGGCATCGAGGAGATCATGACCGAGCGGGCGCAACGGGAGAATGCGACTGCGGCCTCTCCACAAGTCGTCCACGAGCCGTTTGACTCCGACGCAACGTCATAGTTTTTACTGGCCCCTCGAACCCCTGACCCGCCGTTCGAGAAAGGCCCCGCCATGACCCTCGCGTCCCCGAAATTCCGCCGACCGCGCAAGCCGTACCGGCCGCGCAAGACCGCTCCCCGCTACCTGCTCTCCTGCGCCTGCTCGCTGCTGGGCAATTCCGTGGCCAGCGTCGTCTTACCGCTTGTGCTCCTCGCCACCACCGGCGACGCCCTGGCCGCTGGCACCCTCGCGCTCATCTGTGCCGCACCCCAGTTCGTCATCGGCCTTGTCGGCGGGGCGCTCACCGACCGCTTCAACCGACGCAACGTCTCTGTCGTCTCCGACATCCTGTCGGCGGCCAGCGTGGCTTTGCTGCCCATCGTTGATATGATCTGGGGACTCTCCTTCGGCTGGTTCGTGGCACTGGGACTCCTCGGCGCCGTCGGCGACATCCCCGGCATGACGGCCCGCGACTCCCTCGTGCCCACCGTCTGCGAGCGCGACGGGCGCAGCCTGCAAAAGTTCATGGGCCTCACGCAATCGCTGGACTCCCTCGTGGTCATCGCAGGTCCCGCGCTGGCCGCCTTCCTCATGGGCGCAGCAGGAAGCGTGAACGCCCTGTGGTTCACGGCCGCCATGTCGCTTTCCGCAGCTCTTCTCACTCTCACGCTGCCCCGCTCCCTCGGCGCCGTCTGCGGCGCGACAACCCCCGCCGCCAGCCCGACCGGCGTCCCGGCTGCCAGAGCTGTCAGCTCCACCAAAGACGAATCCCGACGCGGCCTTCTGCCCGACGCGTGGCAGGCCCTGCGCGACGGCGCGCATGTGCTGTTCGCGAGCGATACGCTCTTGCGCTCGTCCATGCTCATCAGCTTCGGCATCGTCATGGTGATGGGCTCGCTCCAGGGCCTCGTGCTGCCGGTGCATTTCACGGCCGCGAACAGCCCGGAGCTGCTCGGCTACGTGCTGTCGGCCATGTCCGCCGGCATGCTCGCAAGCTCGCTCGGCTATGCGGCGCTCGCCCACAAGCTGCGCCGCCGCACCTGGTACATCCTGTCGCTCACCGGCATGGCCTTGGGCATTCTGGGCTTGGGCCTTTTGCCCCCGTTCCCGCTGCTCATCGCGAGCGCGCTCATGCTGGGCCTTTCGGCCGGCCCCATCTCGGCCCTGCTCGGCTTCTTCATCTTCGACCGCATTCCCGCCGAAAACCGCGGGAGCGCCCTGGGGACGCAGAATTCGCTCACCCTGGCCGCCGCGCCCGTGGCCGTCTTCGCCACCTCGCTCGTCGTGGAGGGCGCCGGGGTGTCCGTGGCCGCCCTGGCCCTCGCTGGCTGCTGGATGCTCATCACCGTGTGGGCCCTCAACACCCACAGCCTGAAGTACCTGGACGACAAGGAGAGCCATCCCGACCCCATTCCCTTCGTTCCCAATGCCGAGCGCGTCTAGCACCGCGCGACGTCCGAAAGCCAGCAGTACGACTATCTGGCTTTCAGCGGCGCAGCCATCTGGCAACGGTCTTCGAACAAGTTGCCCGCGAGCCGGAAGGCGGGCGCCCCGCAGGCACACCATGGAGCCGGAATCATTCCCCAACCAAGGAGACACCATGGCTTGCACAACGCTTCTCGTGGGCCGCCGCGCCACCAACGACGGCTCCACCATCGTCGCCCGCAACGAGGACGGCGAGGACTTCTCGTTCGATCCGAAAAAGATGATCGTGGTCATGCCAGAGGACCAGCCGCGCACCTACACCGGCGTGGCCAGCCACCTGACCATCGATCTGCCCGACAATCCCCTCCGCTACACCTGCACGCCCAACGCCGACCCGGCAAATGGCGTGTGGGCCGAAACCGGCATCAACGCGGCGAACGTGTCCATGTCGGCCACCGAGACCATCTCGGCCAACGCCCGCGTGCTCGGCGCCGACCCGCTCGTCACCTACCAGCCGGCCGTCGGAAAGCCCGGCGACGCCAACTACAAGCCCGAGGTGCCCGGCTGCATCGGCGAGGAGAACCTGCCCACCATCACGCTGCCCTATATCAAAAGCGCCCGCGAAGGCGTTGCGCGCCTCGGCATGCTCGTGGAGAAGTACGGCACCTACGAGACCAACGGCGTGGCCTTCGGCGACGCGGACGAGGTCTGGTACTGGGAGAACATCGGCGGCCACCATTGGATCGCACGGCGCGTGCCCGACGACTGCTACGTGGTGCAGCCCAACCGCCAAGGCATCGATCACTTCGATTTGGCCGACGCGCTGGGCGATCAGCACGACTACATGTGCAGCGCCGATCTGGCCCAGTGGATCCGCGAGAACGATCTGCTCATGGACATGCCCGCCCACGAGGACGATGCCGGCGAGACCGTCGAAGGGCTGCCGCGCTACTTCAACGCCCGCATCGCGTTTTCCACCTACACCTGGCTCGACCAGCTGTACAACGCCCCGCGCAAGTGGTACCTGTGCAGCCGCCTGACGCCCTCCGACCCGCGCTTTGCCGGGCCCGCGCCCGAATTCGGCCCCGAGAGTCTCGACATCCCCTGGGCCATGCGCCCCGACAAGAAGCTGTCGGCGTCGGATGTGAAGGACCTGCTCGCCACCACCTACGACGGCACCGAGTACGATCCCTACGGCACCAAGGGCACGCCAGAGACGCGCCACCAGTACCGCTACGTCGGCATCGACCGCACCTCCGAGTGCTCCATCCTGTGCATTCGCCCGAACGCACCCAAGGCGCTGCGCGGCGTGCACTGGTTCGCCCCGGCGTCGGGCCCCTTCAACACCGCCGTGGCCCTGTACGCGAACGTGAAGGAGCTCCCCGCCTACCTGGACACCCCCACGGAAGTGACCACCGACAGCCTCTACTGGAACAACCGCCTGGTGGCCGGTCTTTCCGATCCGCAATTCTTCGAGAGCTACGAGGCCATCCAGGGCTATCGGCTGAACACCATGGCCCAGGGCTACCAGTCGCTGCACGAGACCGACGCCGCGCTTGAGAAGCTCGCCGCCGAGGGCAAGGCGAACCTGGACGATATGGACGACCCGACGGTGATCGCCGAGCTCGAGCGCGCGAATCAGGCGCTCGTCGATAGCGTGCAAACGCAGACCCGCGCTCTGCTCGGCACCGTGCTCGACCAACGCACGGTCACGATGAAGAACGCCTTCAACATGAACGACCACTGAGAGCGCGCCGTTGCGCCCCCGAGCGCAACGCCAATGCCTGATTGGGGCCGGCCCCGGCGCCTCGCCATTCGCTGGCGACGCCGAGGCCGGCCTTTTCGCATTCACGGTTCTTTCGCATTCACGACCCTTTTCGCATTCACGCCCCACTCGCTCCCCTCTCCCTGCAACACAGGGCTCTTCTCGTGCAAGTGAAGCGGCGCCCCCTTGCCGTCGCTGCCTCGTCGAGGCACACTAGCGCTACGGACAGGAGACGGAAAGGAGCGCCCGTGAAGCTGACCGTGGAAGAGCGGCCCGACTTAGAAGAGGCGGAGGTCACCATCCGCTGCCCGGCCATCGACCGGCGGGTGCGGGCCATCATGGCGACCGCGAACGCAGTGGATTGCCGGCTTCTCGGCACCGACGGCACAGGCACGTTCATCGTGGAACCGTCGGAAGTGCTGTACGCGGAAACCGTCGACGGCCGCACCTTCCTCTACGGCCGCGACCGCGTGCTGGAGAGCCCGCTGCGCCTCTACGAGCTGGAAGAGGCCCTCGCCGGCACCGAGTTCGTGCGGGCCTCGAAATCTCTCATCGTGAACTTCGACCACGTGCGGGCGCTTCGCCCCTACCTGAACGCCCGGCTGGAGCTGGTACTCGATAACGGCGAATCCGTCATCGCCTCGCGCCAGTACGCCCCGGCCATCAAGCAGAAGATCGGGCTGTAGAAAGGATTCGCCATGAGAAACATCGTCAAGAGCGCCTTTGTCCGCGCCTGCATCACCTTCACCGTCGCCATGGCCCTCTGGTGCACAGCCGGCCTCATCTTCGCCGGGCCCGTCGAGGGCATCGTCATCACGCTCTCGCTGCTCGCCGCCGCCTTGGCCCTGTGCGCCCTGCAGGCATTCTGGTTTACCGAGGCGGTCATCGGGCGATTGAGCTACCCCGCACGCATCGCCGGGTTCGGCCTGACGGGCCTTCCGGCGCTCGTCCTGTGCGCCGCGCTCGGCGGTTGGTTCCCCCTGGACAACATCGGCGCCTGGGTCAGCTTCGTTGCCATCTACCTGGTCACCCTGGCCGCCATCACCGCCGGCTACACTATCTACTACCGTCGCACCGCCGGCAGCTTCGACGCCGCCCTCGCCCGCTACCGCGAAGGCCGGAAAGAGTAGGCCATCGCGACGAGAAGCGATTACGTCGGTCCTCGTCCGCGCTTTCCCCGCCCGGAAGGCCGAGTGCGCCGATTTAGTAGGAAATCTGCACTTATCAGCGTCTGGAAGGCTCCTACAGTCAATTATTATATTGTTCTACGTTAATTTCGACGGCTTTTTTCAATCCAGGGGGGTGCGGACTCCAAGTTGGACACCCAGGTGTCCGGAAGGGAGTTCGAATGTA